>Ga0209488_10000126_pt1 | contig 56914 bp, 52 predicted proteins | sample Rivendell_Oct201_8_FD_188349 | JGI IMG/M metagenome (GOLD analysis project Ga0209488, IMG submission 188349) | Vadose zone soil microbial communities from the Eel River Critical Zone Observatory, Northern California, USA -... | ecosystem: Environmental > Terrestrial > Soil > Vadose zone >...
CGCGCCTGCCACGGGGTGCTTAGCTCAGCTGGTAGAGCGTCGCCCTTACAAGGCGAATGTCGGCGGTTCGATCCCGTCAGCACCCACCAAACCCTTCCACCACCTTCCTCGAACGCACCTGAAGTTCGCGAGGGAGTTTCGCGGGAGTAGTCCCAAGCACCCCAGCACGCGCGCCTTTTGAGCCGGCGCTCGAGCGCCCACACGACTGCGAGGGGGACGGGCGGGGAGGGAGGCGGCGACCCGCAGCAAAGTCGTGGAGGAGGCCCTGCTCGGGTTCAGGATGCGGTTGGCCGCCTGGATCAAATACCCCACCTCGGCGGCGCTGTAGTGAGTGGTGATCTCTTGACGCTTGTGGCCGAGAAGGTCCTGGCGATCTTCCAGACCGACTCCCGCCGCCCGTAAGCGCCGCCCGAAGGTGTGGCGCAGATCGTGCACGCGGATGCGCCGGAAGCCATCCGGGGCATCCGTCCCAAATCGCTCGCGATATTTCTGCGCTGCGCGCACCCGAGCGCTGCGCCAGCTCGCGGCGATCACGTGCTTCAGGCGGCGGCGCGAATGGCCACGCTGGGAGGTGAACACATACCGTCGATGTTGCCCGCGGAGTTCCTCCAAGATCGACTGAGCACAGTCATTGAGCACGACAACGCGGGCGCGCTTTCCTTTGACGAAGTCGGCCGGGAGCACAAACACGCTTCGCTTGAGAGTGGACGTGTCCAATTCTGGGATTCGTACTTCCCATTTCCACTGCAGCCGACAGAGTTCCTGATCTCTGAGGCCTGTGTTCACTGCAAACAACGCGATGCGACGGCGATCCGCGGTGAGTTCGCTGAATAGCAGCTCCTGCTCGGAGGCGTGCAGTGGATACGGATCGCGGGGACGATGGCCTTTCTCCGCGAGAATGGTCGGTGCCCGCTCAAGCCAGGTCATGTTGGTGTTTGGGTAACACCAAACTTCCGCTGCCAACTTCAGGATCCGGCGCGCGACACCGATCTTAGCGTTGCGAGTGATGATCGTGAGATCCTGTCGAGCATTGCGATATGCGTTGAAGGAATCATTGTTGACTTGATCGAGGCACAGATCGCCGATGTAGGGCTCCAAATCCTTCAGCGCCGCGGCATCCCGACGGATCGTGCTCTTGCGCGCGAAATCGTTGAGGTACTTGGCGGCCGCTTCATGAAACTTACGTCGCGGTCTTACACCGTAGATCGCGATGTCACGCAGCTCGCGTATCCGATGCAGAAGATAGCGCTCCGCCTCGTCCCGATCGGCGGTACCGGTGCTCTCGCACAAGCGACCCACGCGCTTGATGTATTTGTCTATGTACCAGGTGTATTCGCCGCTCGCGGTGAATCTTTTGTAGAGTCCTCGAATTGCTCTCGACATGGTTTGTCCTTCGTAGTTCGCTTAAGCAAGGGGGCGGCTGCGGGGTCGAATCCGGGCGCATAGCCGCGGAACCAATGGGCACGAAACCTGGTCCCAAGCTCGGTTGAGCGCTTTAAAAAGCACGTTATTGGACTCAAGATGTCTTTTAAAAAGCATGAATAAGTTGCGGGCTAGCTACTGCTCGGGGTGCCCGGGAGAGGCATCGAACCTCAGCCGTAAATCTCCGCCCATTCAAAGTCTTAGCGTGATGGGACTTTTTGAGTTACCCATAAAATTACCCATGCGGAACGCGAGCTGGCCTGGGCGCGGGTGATACGCGGTGAGCTCCGGTGCAAGCCGGCCGTAGCGGCGGAAAAAATCGGAGAGCCAGGACGGCCAAGACTATATCGCCGACGGTCACCCGCGTCGGGTCTCATTCTTTGCGCGCCGGCGACGGACAGTGCAGGTTTGCTCATGAGTGTGTCGCTGAAATCCCTGGGAATAGATCGTCTTGGCGTAGAGGAGCGCATCGCGCTCGTGGAAGAGATCTGGGACAGCATCGCCGCCGACAGCGCAGCGGTCTCTTTAACCACACCTCAACGCGATGAACTCGATCGCCGGCTCGCGGATCACGCTGCGCATTCGAATGACGTCCTTTCGTGGGACGAGGTCAATGCCTCGCTGGAGGAACGCCTCAAGAAATGACCCTGCGGGTCGGGTTTCACCGCGCAGCGCGTCGTGTTGAGGACGCGGCTCTCTGGTACGAAGGACCGCGCTTGGGCCTTGGTAGCGAATTTCGAGCCGAGGTGGACGCTGCGATACTTCTCGCAGCAGGGCAACCCCTGTGCTTCCCGCGAAAGCACAAGGACATCCGTGGTCCAAGTCAGCCCGTCTAGTCGGTACTATTCGCGACTGGCTGCTGCACCGTAAAAAACTGCCACCCCACGCATCTCGTCGGGTGTTAGCTCCCTCGCAATCACGCGCATCTGTTCGTTGATGTCGTTCTGCCGCATGTCTTGGGCGAAGGCTGTGAGTTGGCGTTCGATGTACGCGGTGTGCTGGCCCTGAAGCGTTGGCGCGCCGAGCTTCTCGGCGCCAGGACCATGACATGCCGCGCAGGGTGGGATGCCACGCCCAGGATCGCCGGCAAACACCAGACGGATGACTGGATCGCGCTGCCGCAGGCTGCGGCCGCCCTTAGGGATGCCTTCACCCACGATCGGTGCAAGCCCATCGGGACGACGGGCGAAATAGCTTGCCACATCGGCCGAATCCTGATCGGTCAAGGCGGTGGCGATCGCACCCATGACGCCCCATTGGCGCTTGTTCGAGCGGTAATCATCGAGCTGTTTGTAGAGCACCGCTGAATTCTGGCCGGCCAGAGTGGGGATCAGGGCGGATGCGCTTACGCTGTGATCGCCATGGCAGGCGTCACAATTAAGCGCGACGAACGCGCCACGTTGCGCGTTCCCAGACTCGATGCGCGTCAGCGTGTCTCGCGTCCAGGCTATTCGCGTTGGCGTTCGTCGTGGCGGCTGTGGCGCGCTTGACGGTTGGCTGTCAGCCGTAATGCCAAGCGCGCGGCAAAACGCGTCCCACGCACCGAGCGTTGGACCATTTTGTTGGAATCGTCCAAGCACGAGGAACCCGAGGAGAAAAGAGACAATGCACACCCCGGCGATCGATCCCCACGCGATGCGGCTCCAGCGGTTATTGAGATTGAACGGACCTTGCTCGCGGACCATTACCGTTCCCCGCCGGCGGACTGGCTCACGATTGCGACGGCCGGAACCGAATGCTGCTTCATGAAGAAGAACTGCCCGATTGGATAGCCGTAGGCGACCACCATCAGCACCGCTACGATCGCGTTCCAGAGCGCGAAGCCGTTGAGTGCAGGCGGCACGCGGACGGGGGGAGTCACCGCAAGCGCATACGCGAGCGGCTCGGCCTGCACTTTCTTGCCAAGTTGCGACCGGACCAGAATGACTATCAGAAGGGTCGCGGAACTCAACAGAATCAGGCCGCCAATTACGGAGGTGATGACGAGCGGACCCATCGGCGCAATCAGGGGATCGGTGTAGTCGAACGTTGCTACGCGCCGCGGCTGTCCCATCAACCCGGCGACGTGCCAGGGAATCGTAGTGACAAGCATCCCCCAGAACCACAGCCAGAGCTGGGCTCGCGCCAAAGCCTTAGAGCGCAGCACTGTGCCGGTGATCCGCGGCCACATTTCGTACGCGATGGCGAAGTACATGACCAACACCGCGCCGCCAAAGATCAGGTGAAAGTGCGCCGTGACCCAGGAAGTGTTGTGGATCATCGCGTTCATGGCAAAGCTCATATTGATTAGCCCGCCGAACCCTCCCAAGCCCAGCATCAGCAGCGACAAACCAACGGCCAGCACCATGGGCTCGCTCCAAGGCAGGGCTCGAATCCAGCCGAAGAGTCCGCGACCGCCACGAACGCGGCCGGCAATCTCCAGGCTGGCGCAGATCGAAAACACCGTCAGCAACGTCGGCAAAGCGACCAGAAAGGTCAGCGAGGATTGCAGGAACTTGAAACCCGACCCGTGTTCGGGGTCCATTAAGAGATGGTGCATCCCGACCGGCAGCGAGAAGACGAGGAACATAATGAAGGTGAGACGCCCCATCGTGTCGCTGTAGAGCCGCCCGCCGGCTGCCTTGGGTACCAGTGTGTAGAAGGCCACGTAGGCCGGCATCAGCCAGAAATACACGATTGCGTGCAAAGTCACTGAGAACAGCGTGCGCCCCAGAGCGGCATCGATCAGATCGCTCCAGCCGAAGGCGCGCGGCAGCAATATTCCGCCAAGTTCGAGGAGGACACCGGAAGCTGTCCAGGCCCACAATATTGCGGTCGCCGTGATGGCGAACATCGGCAGCGGAACGGGCCGCCCGGGATTGTCCCGTTTCCACGCCGTCATGTTGAGAACCATCAGCACGACCCAGATCATTGAGCCGGCGACAAGCAGGAACGCCCCGCCGTAGTACCACGCGCTCCCCAATAGGGGCGGGTAGAACGTGTAGAGCACCGACGCCTGCCCGGAGAGGATCGCGGCGACCGCCATGACCGTGCCCACTAGACAGATCGCGAACCCAACCCAGGCACCCTTCACGCCGCGCAGTGGGCGATCGAGACTCGTCGTAGCTACGGCATAGCCGAATCCCATGGTGAAGAAAGTTGTGACTACGTAGGCCATCGCCGTACCGTGCAGAGTGACGGACGCGTAGTAGGCCGCGGAGTCATCTAGCGGTGCCGGCAGCGGGCTGCGCATCAGCATCTGCCAGGCTCCCAGCAGCACTGCGGGGAGGAACGTCCCGAAAGCGACCCAGTAGTGAGCGAGGGCGAGCCGGCTACTACGATTCACGGAGGGTCCTCCCGATCGGAGTCGGGGATGCAACAACGGCGGAGCGTTGGGTCTGGCATCCCCAGGCGCCGTGCGATTGCGTTGTGATCATTGTTTTGATCGCGCCAGGGACGGGGAGGGGGCTTGAAGCTGTTGATAATAGGCAGCGAGCGATGCGATTTCCTGATCATCAAGCTTATTCGCGAAGAGCCTCATCGTCGTCGGACTGTTCCTTCGGAACCCACGCTGCCACATCTGCAGCTGCAACGCGGTGTAATGCGCATATTGTCCGGCGAGATACGGGACTGTCGGAGATTCCCCGGTGCCCTGAGCGCCATGGCATGCCCCGCAGCCGGGAATGCCTTTCGCGCTATTGCCCGCTTCGGCGAGTTCCTTGCCCTGTTTAATAAGCTGCGGATCGGCATTCGCCAGCGGTGGGAATTGAGCCGCGGCGCCTGAGTAGTAGGCGGCGACGTCCTCGATATTGTCCGACGACAGTGCACGCGCGATCGGCGACATAATCGAATTGGACCGCACACCGGAGCTGAAATCGCGGAGCTGCCTCGAGAGATAAGATGCAGACTGGCCGGCAATGCGCGGGAACGCCCCGCTGCCATCCGACCCACCGGTAAAGGCATGGCATTGTGCGCAGGCCGGGGCACCGGAAGCGGCGCCCTGTGCGACGATGACTGCTCCTTGATTCGCATCGGCTCGGTGTTGGCTGCTCGAACTGCGCGCAGCAGTTTCCTCGTTGGCACGATGAATCACATAGGCGCGGATCGCTGTGGCTTTTGTTCGGTCGAGCACCGGCGCAAATGGCGCCATGCCGCCTTCCTTCAACGCACCGTCCAGCACGACACTGTACCAAGCGTCCACGGCGATGAAGGGCGAGCCACGAAGATCCGGAGTGATGCCGCCCGCTACAACAGCTTCGCCATGACAAGCACCGCAAAATTGCGCGTACAATCCCTCGCCCACCGCTACCGTGGCCGGGCTCGCGGTGTCGGATGGCGGATCGAATACGAGCTTTGGTTCAGGTGGTAGAGCCGGCAGATCGGCCTTCGCACCGAGCTTGAATACCAGCAATCGGCTGACATTGCGCTCATTTCCGGATTTGGCAGATTGTTGCCCCTGCAGCAGAGGATAGGCGCCCCCCCACCCGGACAACACGGCTATATATTGCTCGCCCTTGACCTCATACGTCATTGGCGCTGCGATTATGGGCGACTGGGCAAACATCGACCAGAGCTTGTCGCCCGAATCGGCGCGATACGCGCTGATATCGCCGGCTGCATTTCCTTGAACCACGAGATTGCCCGCAGAGGTGAGGATGCCCCCGTTCCATGGACCCAGATAATTAGCGCGCCATACTTCCTTTTGGCGCACGGGATCCCAAGCGATGAGATAACCCTTCACGTTGGGTAAATTCGTGGTAGCAGTTGCGATGTTCCAACCCAGCGGAACCGGCTTAGAGTTCTTTACCGATTCGTACGACATCGGGATTTCTTGCGCCGGGATGTACACGAGCCCGGTCATTGGATTGAAGGCCATCGCCTGCCAACTGTGGGCGCCGAGCGCGCCTGGCAGCATATCGGCTCGCTTACCGGTCCTGTCATACCGGATTCCAGGCATCTCCACGGGTCGGCCGGTCTTTAAATCGATGCCGCTTGCCCAAGTGACCGGCGTGAAGTTGTTGGCAGAGATGAGCTGCCCAGTCTTTCGGTCGAGGACGTAAAAGAACCCGTTCTTGTTGGCCTGCATGATGACCTGACGTCGCGCCCCGGCAATGGTTAGGTCAGCCAAAATCAACTGCTGGACGGCATCGAAGTCCCATTCGTCTCCCGGCGTGGGCTGATAGTGCCAGGCATAGCTGCCGGTATCGGCATTGATCGCGACGATCGACGACAGGAACAGGTTGTCGCCGTGACTCGAACTGCGATATCCCTGATTCCACTCAATTCCATTGCCAGTACCTAGATAAATCAGGTTGAGATTCGGATCGTAGGAGATGCTCTCCCACGGCGCTCCGCCACCGCCCAATTTCCAGAACTCGCCGGACCAGGTCTTGGCCGCGATCGCCATGGCCTCGTTTTCGAACGGCTTCGAGGGATCACCCGGCACGGTATAGAAACGCCAGACTAGCTTGCCGGTCTCGGTGTCATAGGCCGAGACATAGCCGCGCACGCCGTACTCGTTGCCGCTGTTGCCAATGACGACCCGGCCCTTGATGACGCGTGGCGCCATGGTGATGGTGTAAGGCTTGCTCGCATCGACCGTCATCACGCTCCAGACTGGCTTGCCCGTTCGCGCATCGAGCGCCACCAAGCGCCCGTCAAAGGTGCCAACGAATAGTTTTCCTTGCCAGGCGGCGACGCCACGATTGACTACGTCGCAGCAGCCCCTGACACCCAGCGCGCGTGGGACGGCGGGATCGTACGACCACATTAGCCGGCCGGTCTGAGCGTCAAACGCCTTGACGATACTCCACGCGGTCGACACGTACAGAACGCCATCGATCACCAGCGGCGTCGCCTCCTGACCGCGCGTACTGTCGAGGTCAGCGTACCAGGTGAGGCCAAGCTGCTTCACGTTCGTAGACGTAATTCGAGTGAGAGGGCTGAAGCGCTGTTCGCTATAGGTCCGGCCGTATGTCACCCAGTTGGCGGGGTCGGTATCGGCATTACTAATGCGCCTTCCATCCACACTGGCCGGTGGCTCGGCGGCTCTCACTGGTTGGAGGCTGTTCTCTACTAGGTACAGCAGCAGGACCGCCATGGTCCAGACAGTGATGGTGCGATTGGCACGGCAATGAGAGTTGTCTGCCGGACAGGCGACTTTAAGGTCGGTACGCAGGATCCCTGACTCAGTGCGCAAGCTTGCCATTTCTGTCTGACTCCGAAAGAGCTGTGATCCAAACAAGTGGGCTACTGCGAAGCGCAAGTAAACCGCTCGCGCGGAGCGACCAGTCGCCTGCTCATTGCCCCAGCGAAGCGTTCCGTCGATACCACGCGTACATGCGCCCACATGGCGTGATGACCGAGACCGCAGAACTCATGGCAGGGCATCGTGTATTCGCCCTCGTTCGCGAAGCGTGTGCGAACTTCCGCAACAAATCCCGGCACAATCATCGTGTTGACATTGGTGTCGGGCAGCAGGAACCCATGAACAACGTCGGCGCTCGTCAGCCGGAATTTCACCGGCGTTCCAACCGGTACCTGAACGCAGCGAGGCACGAAATCGTACTGCTGGGCGATGAGACGAACGGTGACGGTTCCGCCGGGCTCGATGGCCGTGCCGAGATTGCTCTCGACGAACTCGCCCTGCAGATGCAGGGTCGTCGGATCAATGACCTCGACGTTGCTGGAGGGGTGCAGCGCCCCCATGATGCCGCTCAAGGTGATGACGATCATCATTATGAGAAGCATCCCCACCATGAGCAGGACCCAGCGCTTCTCGGTACGAGCGACTATGGCCTGCGGGACGATGCCGTCCGGTAGCGGCCGGCCGAGGGGATTGGAGAGATCGTCAGCCAATTGCCCCTCGCGGTATGAACAGAAGGAAATAGAACACTAGCCAAGCGATGAAAAGCACTCCAACTGCGATACCGGCGACGACGAACGCGCCGATCGGTCCGTCTCGCAGCGCCAGTGCCGCCTCCTCCGTGCTGACCGGCGCCCCGATTTGGTCGGGTGAGTACGTGGCAGTCTGGTGCGGTTCGCCGGCGGACATCGCGATCACCCCGTTGGTTGCGGCGCGAAGTGAAACTGACCTTGGCAAGAGGTGCTATGGAAAAAAATGTGCCGTCGCGTGTCCATGAAAGCTGTTCTCGTATTACCCAGTTTGGGCCGATTGCGCACCCTCGGTGCGCACGTCGGTTAACGGGTAGACACATTAAGTCTCCGCGATGAAGTTACGGAAATGGGATACACCGATAGCACACGGCACTGCGAAATAACGGTATTGGAGGGATGTGCATCGGGCCGCTCTCGGACCGACGACTGGCCCGCCGGGTCACTACTTGCCTGCAGGCGTAGAAATTCGGGGATGTAGGTCGAATCCTCGGGCCTGATAGGCTCTCCTCGCAATTTCCGCTCCAGTTGTCTAACGCGCTCATTCGCGCGACGCAGCTCCTGGAGCCTTCGTGCTTTGCCAATTATTGTTTCCAACGCGTCGTCGTTCATGGCAAGTCTCTCTTTCGTAGTCCGAGTGTTGCCGGCCAGCGCTCGATTGAGCTCGGCCATTGCGCGGTTACCGGGCAGGTGAAAGCGCAGCCCGAGTTGAGAAGCCAAGTCCCAGTGTGGCACTCAGTTCGTCCGACTTAGTTTTTCCGCCAATCCGAATCCGACGTCACATTGACTCCTTCGGAGAATTTGCGATTCATCGGCCGCGGACTCCTGGCTCGCCCCAATTCCCTTGTTCACCGCTTCCAGAGCGAACCTGACGGCGATGGGCGCATTGCCCGCGATCCGGTTCAGGATCTCTACGGCGCGCGCGATCAGATCGCCGGCCGGCACGACTTCTTTGACGAAGCCGATTCGCCATGTCTTCTGCGCGCTGGTCATCTCGTCCGACAGACGCTTCGCGCACGAATCATCGGGGCCTTTACGGGTGTCGCCGCTTCGTCAGAGCTCTGTGCTCCCCTGCGGGGGTGGTGTCTTTCGATTCGTGAGCGCTGCGGGTGGTGTCATTCCCACGCATGAGGCGCTCACAAGGTCGCCCTCGCTTGCGTATGGTGCTGCGATGTGTAGCGCTTTCGGAATCGCCTCCTTACAGGAGGCCTCATCCTTGAACAGGTACGAATCCACGTACGTAACCTCAAGCGTCTTTGGCGCGTAATAGTACACATGCAGCACGGAGCTATTGCCGAGAGTGCGCGGCTGCTTCATGTCGTCGGCCCAGGCGGAAGCCGTCACGAGTGCCATGAGAATTATGCTGAATTTCATTGTCACCTCTATCAGCGCTGTTGAGTACGCTGCCGGGGAGAACTTTAGCGCCGAGTCACTCGCTGATGACTCACGGATGCGTCGCTCACACGGTTGTCGCACTCCCGGCGGCCAATAGCAGAGTTCGCCAAGAAGAGATCCAGAACCTCCAAGCATCCGACCGACGTTCCTCACTATAACAACACTGGCGGCTTGGGAGCTGCGCCGGACGTGGCTTCGTCGCACGGAATGCAAGTCGGGCTGCGGACGCTATCCCTGTTTGACCATCGCTGTGTGATTGCCCGACGAAGGAAGCTGCTATCTCAATGTTGGAATGGTGACTCTGGGAGGCCCTCTGATCATGCCGTGGTGGAACATCTGCAACCGACGCGCCAGCTCGTCGTCAACAGCCGAAAGAGGTAAGCGTTGCTTCCCGTGCATTTAGAGCGACGGACGCGTGCTAGAGCCCGTATCTGGATCAGGTGGGTCGCACTAATTTTAAGCGCTGGATGTAGCCCAGCGTTCGTGAGCGCGCAATCTCTGTGTGAGAGCTGCGAAGTGCAGATCGGCCTGGGTGGTACCTACCATTTCTGGGGCACGACGGGCGGTGTACTGTTGCCCGTGACCGTCAACTGGAGTGACGGCCGCTATGAACTCGGACTATTCCGTATCACTACTCAACAGATTCTTGTCGACACGAACCACCGTCGCGGACGTCTGATGGCGGATCCCTACTGGGCTTTGTCAGTCTCCCGCCGCTGGCGGCTATTCGAACGAGGGCCGGTCCGCGGCTTCTTCGGTTTCGGACTCTCAGCGAAGACCGAATCTGACCAACTCAGCGCCACGCGTCTCGACTTTGCATCTCAGCTCGGCCTGCGCTTTTCGTTGGCCGCTAATCGCGTGGTAGGGGAGCTGACGATGCGACACTGGTCGAACGGGGGGATTCGCCTGCCAAACCATGGGCAAGATTTCGCAACCCTGACCTTCCGGCTCAATACAGGGCGATTGGGCGTCGACCGATGGGACGAGTTTGGAGTCGAGGGGTTGGGAAAGTCTGCTGTCACGCTCGTTGCTGCTATTGACGGCAGAGAGGGCTTACCGTGAGTGAATACTAACTTAACCAACGCTGTGCATTGTTAAAACGCCCAAGCTGCGACCGGCAGCACGGGTGATCGCGCGGCGCGCCGACTGCGCCGAATATACACCATTGTCCAGGTGGCAGGTTGGATGCGGCTACGAGTGGTAACTCATCATCAACTCGATCAGCACCAGCGCCACGAGCTGACCCTGCGTACCCTCGACCGCCACTTGTCGTAGTGCTAGAAGCGCGGCCCCGCCGCACAGTCATCCCGCGCGATCTCGAAGGACCTTTGAATCTCGCTGCGCAACGACCAGTGCCCGTCGATTATCGAGCGTTGCAAGATTTGTGCAGCTATGGGGTGCTTGGCATGCCATTCGCCGTCCGGTTGGGTAGATCCCCCACGCCTACCGGAACTAGGTCGCGCGGACGGCATGAACTAACGGAATCAAAGCGCCGTTGCCGCGAAGATCCTCCGCGGCAGTATTCGTCGAACTTGAGGTGTGCGGCCGCACTTCGAGTGAAGACAAGCGGGGTCCGAGAATGCCACGGCGGCCTAAGCGCGCTCTCTTGCCGAAAGCGTCGCGGGTAAATGCAGGCAATTTCCGGCGAAGTTATTTCGCACAGTGCAAGGTATGAGCGTGTCAGGGCGGATCGCTGCGGTCGTGCTGGTTTCGTTCCTGCTGTTGGTATTAGTCGGTCTTGCCGGCGTGGCGCAGGTCTGGGCCGAGTTGGCTGAGGAGAATCAGGAGGAATAGGCACAGCATGACGACTGAAGCTCGCAGCTTGCGTTTCGCACGGTGAACCCCGGACTCCCCCGTTCGGGGGGAGGCGCTGCAGGGCCGGCCCTTCTAGTCTTCCAAGGGAGGGGCTGGATAACTCCCGCTCCGCGGTTTGCTCGATAAACGATCCGATGTCTTTCTGGAGGTTGCATTCAATGCGTAGCAAGTTAGTTTCATTGGCGGCGTCCGTTCTACTCTGTACCACAGCGTACGCGGGAGAGTCTGGTTCGTCCGCCCCGGCTGCGGAGGAGACCAAGCCCGACGCGACCGTGGTCCTCAACGGAGGAAGCGTTGCGATCGGAGTTGGCTATACCTGGGGTCACGGTGAGCTGACCTATCAGGAGAGCTCGCACCGGTTCTCCATTTCGGGAGTTTCGCTCGTCGATGTGGGCGCGACAGATTTCTCAGCCACAGGGGAGGTCTACAAGCTGACCCAGCTGTCCGACTTCGCGGGAAACTACGTCGCAGCGGGAGCCGGGATTACCGTCGCGGGTGGGGGCACCGCTCTGTACCTCAAGAATGAACACGGTGTGGTCATCAAGCTCCTGTCTACGGATGTGGGCCTGAAATTCAAGTTGTCGGCCGACGGCGTACATGTCGCGCTGAAGAACTGAAGCAGGACAGGACGGCGCGGCGATAAGGCCGCGCCGACCCGTCGCGTTGCACTGGTGAGCGACCGGTGCATTTGGGGCTTTAGGTGACAAGTGCGGGTGACGAGTAGAAGTCGTGCTAGAAGGGCGAATCACCATCCGTTCCGCAGCGCCCATCTGACACCGCCGACCGGCGGTCTTCTGCACTCGGAGAGAAGGGAATGGATGTCGCGTACATATCCGCACTCTCGGCGCTCGCCGGGTCGGCCGTTGGCGGATTCACGTCAACTGCCACGACCTGGCTGACGCAGCGCGCGCAGACACGGGCTGTGCAACTAGCCCACGAATTCACACGACGCGAGGACCTCTACCGCGACTTCATCATCGCGGCGTCCAAAACTTATGGCGATGCGCTCGTGAGCAGCGAGCCGCAGCTGCCAGATCTCGTTGCTCTATATGCAATGATCAGCCGGATGCGAGTACTGTCCCGGCCGCGCACCGTCGCGTGTGCAGACAAGATCATGCTGACCATCATCGACACGTACTTCTCTCCGAACCATTCCGTCCGCGAGCTGCGGGATCTGATCAAGGCCGGAGCCGGTATCGACCCGCTGAAGGATTTCAGCGAAGCGGCGCGTGAAGAGGTGGGCGTGTTTAGAGCCGCGTAACCACAGCAACTCGCCGCCCTGCGTTGGGCGCGGATTGCTACAAACGCGTGGCTATCTACAAGACATACGCACGCGTTTCGCGCCACGATCTGCCTTCATGACGCTCGCTTCTACCAGCTGAGCAAGGAGAACTACGTGGCACGCTCGACACGGAATGATGCGCGACGACAATCGGCACCCAAAGTTGAGCAGAGCCTCCGCGATCTAGGGGAGCTTGCGGTGTGCGAAGAGGACTCGTTCGTTGAACTGGGATCCGCCCTGGACACTCTGAACCTCGGGCACGCCGGCCTCCGGAACGAGTGTTGGCCGGGGACGAGTGCGATGGTACCGAGCACCTCTCGCAGCGGAACCGCGGCTCTGCGACGCGCCACGCTGCGCCTCCGACGCCCTCCGCGGAAGCGTACGCCGTTACACCGTTCGAGACCGTCACAACGGGCGGAAGCGCGATTCATCCCGGATAACCGTGAAATCCTGACAGATTGAAATCTTGTGTCCGGGTCGGAGATTGAAATGGAGATAATCGTCCTCTGTCGTGGTTGCTCATGCGCCGTCATACTGGCCCAGCTATTGGACTTCATCGAACAGCGAGTATTGAATGCTCACGGGTCTCTCCAGCATTGACGCACTCCGACGCTTCGATGTCACAAGGGTCCACGTCGGTCCAAACTGGTTGAAATCTTAGTGGAGTCCAGTGGCGCCTCTCCCTGGCCAGAGTCCTGAGGTCAGCGGACCGCACAGCGGCTGCCGTGGGTAACTCCATGGATGCGCCAGTTTGAAGAATAGCGCGCCGTGCGTGGGCTATGCGTTCACGGACAATGGCTTGTTGGGACGCGTCCGGCCCGAGGGCCACTGACAGTGAACAGAACAGCAGAACCAGTGTCAGAAATACCGTCACGACAAGTGTGAAGGTTGCCGTCAGGCAGCGAAAGAATCGCATCAGAGAGGGCCGGTCGACACGAGTGGTGATGCGCCAGCGTATTCGGCGGGAGCTCACGTTTCGTACACCGGATTGGGGCGTCGGCCGTGACGCAATCGGGGACACGGCTGGAGTGTCGGAACCACTTACGGCAGCACAACCACGATAGCGACGGCAAGTTTTTAAAAGCAGATCCCAGACCGGCAGCCTAGAATTGCCGCCGTTCTTGTTTTCTCACAATCTTGGAGATGGAGTGTTGAGCATGCGTAAACTACTTGCGTCCCTGACGGCGGGCGCTCTGTTGTTCGGCTTCGCGCTTAGCCACGCGGAAAGCGTTCCGGACGCTGTTCCTGCCGGAGCTCAGCCGGATGGCACCGTGACTCTTACGGGTGGAAGTGTTGCTGCCGGCATAGGCTATATCTGGGGCCATGGCGATTTGAACTACGGGGGTGAGTCCCATCAGTTCAAGATCTCCGGCCTATCGATCGTCGATGTCGGAGCGGCGAACATCAGCGCTTCCGGACATGTCTATAACCTCAAGAAGCTTTCGGATTTCAACGGCAATTACATCGAGGTGAGCGCTGGCGTGACGGTGGCGGGCGGCGGTTCCGCGGCCTACCTGAAAAACGAGCATGGCGTGGTCATCAAGCTGGAGGCGACCACTATAGGTCTGAGATTCAACCTCTCGGGCGACGGCGTCAAAGTGACCCTGAAAAGCTGACGCAATGGGCGGCGGGGGACGCTGCCATGACTACGTCCCCCGCCGCCCTGCGGTTCACCCCGCGGCCGGAGCCTTCCCACTCGCGAAAAAAGGACCGAAGGGCGCCAATGCCGGTCGGCTGCTGCAGAGCCACAAGACTGAACGCATAAGGGCCTGTACTGACCTTACAGGACTTACGCGCTAGCCGTGAGTCGGCTGAGAGTGGGCGCCCTGTAGAGTCCGGGCATGTCTAGTTGTGCAAGGGAGCTCTTCGTCTGCCCGCACTGCGATGCCGTCCATCGAGCGGTGGTCCTTGGCAGGCACGAGGTCGCCGCCTGCGTCGCGTGCGGGCGCGTAGTGGCCCGGCATCATTCGCTCTCGGTCGATCAGTTGCTGGCACTTACGGTGGCCGCGGCACTGCTTTTTCTGATTGCGAACAGTTATCCGTTGATGACCATCGAGGTCGGCGGCATGCACACGGAGGCGACCGTGTGGGGCGCCGCTTTGCTGATGCTGCATGGCTGGGCGGCGTGGCCGGCAGCGGTGCTTGCGCTCAGCATGTTCATCCTCCCCCTGCTACAGATCGCGCTGCTGCTTTGGGTGTTGGCATTTGCCCGCTTCGGGCGACGGGCACCCGGGTTTCGTGGACTGCTGGTGGCCCTACATCGGTCGCGGCCCTGGAGCATGACAGAGGTCTTTCTGCTCGGGGCACTGGTTGCCATTGTGAAGTTATCGAGTTGGGTGCACGTCACCCCCGGAATCGGGATCTGGGCACTCGCGAGCCTCACGATTCTGCTCACGATTCTCAGCATGGTCGAACCAGGATTTTGGTGGACTCTCTTGCAGGCGCATGCGTGATTACGCGCGCCATTGGAATCGGGCTCGTGGCTTGCCGAACCTGCGGCTTGGTCACGCGACGCCTGCCTATCCCGAGCCCGCCGACATCTTGCCCGCGCTGCACAACCTTGCTGCGCGAGCGCCTGCCACGCAGTGCGGAGAACACCTTGGCGTGGCTGATCGCCGGCGTGATTCTCTACATTCCTGCGAACGTGTTGCCGGTGATGTACGTCAGCGGTGTCGGCGGAGGAGAGGAGAGCACGATCCTTGGCGGCGTGCTGAGCTTCTGGCGGGCCGGCTCTTGGGATATTGCTGCGCTGATCTTCACGGCGAGCGTCGCGGTACCCGCGACGAAGTTTCTGGCACTGGGACTGCTCGTGTGGACGGTGCACCGCGGTACTAGCTGGGCGAGGAGGCAACGGACTTCGCTCTACAGGGTCGTCGAAATCATCGGTTACTGGTCGATGTTGGACGTCGTCGTGGTTGCGTTGACGGCTGCGCTCCTGAAGTTCAAAGCGCTCGGCACCGCCGAGCCACGCCTGGGGATCGTCCTCTTCTGCGGGGTAGTCGTTACCACCATGATTGCCGCTCTCAGCTTCGACCCGCGGCTCATTTGGGACATGGAGGCCAACGATGGGCACTGATGCGCGAGGCGACCCGCGGGACGAGCTACCCACGCCGCGAGTTCTGAGGCGGCGCTGGGTACCATCGCTCATCTGGCTCGTGCCGCTCACCGCAGTCGTGATCGGCGCAACGCTCGTGGTTAATGCCTGGAGGACAGCCGGGCCTCGGGTTACGATCAGCTTTCAAACGGCTCAGGGTCTCGAGGTCGGGAAGACCCTGGTGAAGTACCGCAATGTGACCATCGGTCACGTGACCGCCATCTCTCTGAGCTCCGACCACAATCGTGTGTTGGTCAGCGCGGATCTTCTGAGCAGCGCCAAGGACCTGTTGACTGCTGATGCACGGTTCTGGGTGGTGCGTCCCCGCATCGGCATTGGCTGGGCTTCGGGCCTTGAGACGCTCATCTCGGGTTCTTACATTGCCGTTGAGGCGGGCGAAGCGAAGGCAAGACAAACGGATTTTGTCGGACTCGAGAATCCGCCTCCCTCGACCCATGGGCTCCTTGGCAAGAACGTGATGCTCCACGCCAAGGACGTAGGTTCGCTGGCGCTCGATGCCCCGGTGTATTTCCGACACTTCGAAGTCGGGCACGTGATTGACCGAGAGCTCGAGGCCGGTGGCCAGGGCGCACGCGTCGTGGTGTTCATCGATGCGCCGTACGACCGGCTAGTCACTCGCGCCACGCGCTTCTGGAATGCCAGCGGCATCGACCTTACGCTCGGGGCCGACGGTATGAAGCTGCGGACCCAGTCGCTTGCCTCGGTGCTGGCGGGCGGCGTCGCGTTTGAAATTGCACCCACGGCGCAGGACGTCGGACAGGCCCCCTCGGGCGCGGAGTTCACCCTCTTCGGCGACCAGGCGGCGGCGATGGCACCACCAGACGGCGAGCCCCGCTATGTCCACATGCGCTTCGCACAGTCCCTGCGCGGTTTGTCCGTGGGGGCGCCGGTCGACTTCGTTGGCGTCAACATCGGACAGGTTTTCTCGGTGGATCTCGACTACGACGCAGAGCACCAAAGCTTCCCGGTAATCGTGACGGCGCTGATTTACCCCCGACGCATGGGGAAAGCTTACGAAGTGCTGGAGCAGAGCGGCACCGCAACGAACGAGGACAAGATGGCAAGACTCGTCGGACGGCTTGTGGCCCGCGGTTTGCGCGCGCAACCCCGTACCGGGAATCTGCTCACGGGCCAACTCTACATTGCTCTGGACTTCATCCCCGGAGTCCGCCCGGCGAGCTTTGCAGTGAACGCGCGGCCACTGGAGATCCCCACGGTTCCGGGGAGCGTTCAGGAGCTACAGCAGAAGCTCGTGAGCATCGTCGACAAGATCGATCGCATTCCCATAGCACAGATCGGCGCGCATCTCGACGAGAACCTCGTCGACCTGGACAGCGCTCTCCGGGAATTGCGAACCGACGTGCTGCCGGCGGGGAGCGCAGCCTTCAATTCCCTGTACACGACGCTGGGAACCGTCGACCACGCGTTGGCCGACGATGCTCCGTGGCGTGACAACATCGACCAGACGCTGGTGGAGGCGCGAAGCACGCTACGCTCCGTGCGTTCACTGACGGACTATCTCGACCGTCACCCGGAGGCCTTGCTTCGCGGTCGACATCCTTCGCAATCGACGGTGAGCGAAAGATCTACTTCCCCTGCGCGGGGGGGCAAATGAACGTTGTGCGCTGGTCGTGCATCGTCATCGCGTCGCTTTTGGGTAGCTGCGCCTCCACGTCCCCTCGCTTTTATACGCTTGTGCCCGAATCGGGGCGCCACCCCTCAGCGGCGGTGGCAGCTGGCTATACGCTGGAAGTCGAGCCGGTGAGGATTCCCGCTCAGGTCGATCGCTTGGAGCTCGTCACCCGGCTCCCTGACGGCGGCATCGCAATTGCGGACGGCGATCAATGGATCGCACCGGTCGCTGATGAGCTGCAGAACGCCCTTTCGGTCGAGCTCCTGCATAGGCTCGCCGGTGCCGATCCCGACGCGACGAAATCCGCTTCGGTGTCGGTGCGCCTCAATGTCCAGCGCTTCGAGTCGTCCCCGAATCGGTACGCGCTCATCGAGGCTTCCTGGCATCTTGAGCTGAAGGAAGGCGGAAAGGACGTCCGGGTCGTCTGCCGAACACGGGCGTATGAACAGTTGAGGGGTGGTTACCCGGAGATGGTCAGGGGGTATCAGCGCGCCGTCGCCCTCATCGCCGATCAAATTGCGACGGTTGCGCGGGGGTCTGTCGGCGGTGTAGCCGCGGAATGTCCAGTCAGCTGACAGGGTTCGTCATTCGCCACGGCCGGTTTGCCCCGGTCTTGTCGCAGTCGCGATGAGAGCCTGCGGGCCCTTGAGCGAGGGACTAGACCCATTGTTATGTGCATCGGGACGGCGAATATGAGAGACACACTAGCGATGCCTTCCACGCGCTCCCAGGCTGCGCCTGCCGCCTGGCGCCGCTATTTCGAGCTCACCAAGCCCAAGGTTGTGGCGCTCATTACCTTTACCGCCATGGTCGGCACGCTGCTAGCAAGCGGCGGCGTGCTGTCCCTCGCTACTCTCGCCTGGGCCAGCGCCGGCATCGCGCTCGCCGCGGCCTCCGCCGCGACGCTGAACCACGTGCTCGAGAGACAGATCGACGCGCAGATGGCGCGGACCCGTGCACGGCCACTACCGGCGGGGCGACTTTCCAGGGGCCGGGCGATCGCACTTGCCGCGACTCTCGGGGTCTTGGCGATGGGCATTCTCGTCGCGTTCGTCAATGTGGTCACGGCGGTTCTGACCTTCGTCTCGCTCATCGCGTACGCGGGGCTCTACACGCTGTGGCTGAAGCATGCGACACCTCAGAACATCGTCATTGGCGGTGTGGCGGGAGCGATGCCGCCGGTGCTCGGTTGGACTGCGATCACCGGTCACATTGACGCGAATGCGTTGCTGCTCTTCCTCATCATTTTTGTCTGGACGCCACCGCACTTCTGGGCGCTCGCCATCGCGCGGCGTGCCGACTACGAGCGCGCCGGCATTCCAATGCTGCCCGTGACCCACGGCGTCGCTCATACGCGCCTGCAGATTCTGCTCTACACGATTTTGCTCACGGTCGTGACACTGCTGCCGTTTCTCACGGGCATGAGCGGCCCGCTGTATCTTGGCGCTGCGCTCATCCTGGATGCGGGTTTCCTCTATCACGCTGTAGCACTCAAACGCAGCTCCCGACCGCAGCTGCCGATGCGGGTGTTTCGCTTCTCGGTGAGCTATCTCATGTGGCTGTTCGCCGCGCTGCTCATCGATCACTATCTGCCAACCTTTCGCGGAGCATAACCTCAGCGCGCCATCGGGCACGGCCGGGCACGGCGACGCGACTCCGCGAGTGGACACCGCCACATGCGGCCAGCGTGGCATGGCCTCTAGGCCAGGTGAGCGTAGCTCCGGTGAGAATATGCCAGGGTGCCTAAGTCGCGTCCGACGGACGAGGCGCAGAGTGCTCCCTCAAGGTCCATGCCCTCTTTCGGTGCCTAGTGATCGACGAAGCGGTGTGCCAGCGGCGAGTCGTGAGTCACTACTGTTGTAGCGGACAACGGAGATTCGACAAACCGAGAGCAGGCAATGGAAATGCAGATCTTATCCCTGGTTCTAATTCTTATCTGTTGCCTTGTGGGCATCAGGTTGATCGCTGCTCGTTCGCTCGCTGTCGCCCGGCTCCGCATCCCTTCGCCGAGACATCATGTCCATGGGCGCCAGCGCCGTCTCCCCCCACTTCCTGCAGCGGCGGGAAGCTTCGCACGGCGGGCATCGCCCGCCGCGCTTTTTTTTCTCCAACGCTCTTCGCGCCGGCGCCGGCCGTGAACCTGCCCGCGGACGTCTCCCTTGGCGGTGAGCGGGGGTGCGCCGGCGATCCCATCCCCGGGCGCACCCGAGGAGGCGTAGTGGACGACGCGATGGAGCGCAGCGCAGACAACGGCATCAAGTTCGTGCGGCCGCCTCGGCTCAGACGACGTGGTCGGCTCTGTCCGGGCATGATGGTGGAGTCGATAACCATTGCCGGGCGCGAGCGTTTCGCCAGCGCATACTGCGGTCCCCTGCATTTGCTGATCGCGCACGAGCACCTGTCGCGGCGCCGGGGCCTCACTTCCATCGAGGGTCTGCCCGACTCCACGCGCGAGAATCTGACTCAAACCCTCACCTTCGTGCCGGCCGGTCGCCGGTTTCGCGAATGGCACCATCCGGATACGGGTGCCCGCATCATCTACATTCATATTCATCCATCTGCCACGGCACTGACCGCAGGCAGCGACATCGCCATCCATTCCCTGGCACCACGACTTCATTTCTACAGCTCAGTCCTGTGGCAGACGGTGCTCAAGGTCAAGACACTTGTGGACGGTGAGGGCGCTCGCAGCGCGCACTTCGGTAATGCGCTTGGAATCGTGCTCGCGCACGAGCTCGTGCACAACGAGCATGGCGTAAGGCACCGCGAAGGATCGGACAGGGGAGGGCTGGCGGCGTGGCAGCGGCGGCTAGTCGCCCAGCACGTGGAAGAACACCTTGCCGAGCGGCTTCCGGTCTCCAGGCTCGCGAAGCTCGCGCGGCTCAGTCGTTACCATTTCTCTCGCTCCTTCCGGCGCTCCTTCGGACTATCGCCGCATCGATATCACCTGCATCGCCGCGCCGAGCGCGCGAAGACGCTGCTCGTCAATCAGGCATTGTCGGTCACCGACATCGCTTTGGATCTCGGATTTCTTGACACCAGTTCTTTCAGCACGACCTTCCGGAAGCTGGTAGGGCGAACTCCAACCGACTACCGGCGCTCGCTCCCGCCGGGCAAGGCGTAACGTATGCGACTCGTCGTAATGGGAATGTGCGCGCTGGTTGCTGTCGGTGTGTTTGCCGCGATGTTTGTTTCAATCTGGAGCACCCGTCGCGCCCCCGCAGCCTCGACCGCCTTCCGGCAGAGCTTCGCGGCGGATCTCGTGTGGGCCGCGATCCCGTGCCTCATAATGCTTGCAGCCGCTATCCCGGCGGTAATTGCTATCGCTTCGACACACACCAGCGACTGAAACTCCCCGGGGACCGGCATCGATCCCTGGCCTACGGACCTTGAGGCGCGCGCTCCACGACTACGGAGCAACGGCTGTTCGCGCGGTCACGGCTCGCCCTGGATGAGTTCGCGTACGCGATCCTTTCCGAGCATCAGCCACCGTGGACTATTGAGCGCAGCGGTTGCGCACTGGCGTTCCGTTAGATCGCGAAGCGCAACCCGCGAGCTTCAGACGTCCCTCAATTGAGGGACTCCCTTTCCACTGAATTGCGTGATTTACGCGCGCTTGCGGCGGCGATACCGTCTCTCCTCGAGATAGGCAGGTGGCCGGTCAACTTACGCAACAGGCAGCGAGTATTTAGCGGCGTTCTTGCAGGTCATCGAGCTACCGGAAGTGGCTGTCCAGCCGGGACCGGCGTGACCACTGATGTAGCCATCAGGTCCTCCTGCCGGCACCGCAACTGGCGCGCGATCGGACCGGAGTCACACAATCCCCAGCGTTCTCGCCCGAACCATTGCTCCGGACCGGTTCTTGACGTTCAGCTTGCTATAAACATTGTGAAGGTGCCACTTGAGCGTGCCCTCCGAGAGGAAGATGGCTTCGGCGATTTCCTTGTTGCTGAGGCCCGACTCAAGCCGCTTGAGGATCGAGACCTCGCGACGGGTGAGCTGTTCGCCCAGGCCGGACCCGGTGGAGCGTCCCTCATTGCCGGGCTTGCCCCGTGCGTGTTGCAGCCGGCGCGCGAGCGGTACCGCCGGCGAGTTCCCGAGCCGCTCCAGATCCAGACCATCAATGAGTGAACCGAGCTCGGGCCCTTCATCCAGGAACACCCGCAGATACTGTCTCGGGGCCGCGAGGGTCAGTGCCTGATGCAGGTCGGTCAGCGCGCTCGCGACGTCGCCAGCCTGCTTGTGTGCCCGGGCGCGAATGAGGAGCAGCTCCACCGAGCGGTGAGCCAGCCCGCGCTGCTGCGAGGACTCGATCGCGCCATCCAGCGCCTCGACCACGGGCTTCGGCGATTGTCGCAGCAAGTAGCGCGAGGCTGCGCGCAAGGCCTTGTCGGAAGAGAGCCCCGAGGTGCCACCGGGGGTGGGCAGCTCGTTGAAACCAAATCGGGCGGCGACTACCTGTGCCTCTTCGTAACGCCCCGCGCGCGCAAGATCAGCACACTCTTCGGCCGCCAGCGAGAAGGTCACGCGCGGGAGTGCCCGTTGCTGGCCCAGGTCCTGACCCTCTCTGAGAATCGCGAGCGCGCTGCTGTCATCACCGCGCAGGCGCTGCAGGCGAGCCTGCGTCAAATACGCGACGATCATCGCGTCCGCGTGGCTGCACTCGCTTATGCTGCCCATCGCTCGCTCGACATGCTCGACGGCCGGAGCGATCTCGTCGAACTCGTAGGCGATGCCGCCGAGCAGCGCGTGCAACATGCACGCTTGGCCGGGATGGCCGAGCAATTCGCGCTCCACGAGTTCGAGCGCGCTGCTGCAAGCAAGCCTCGCCTCAAGATAATCGCCGCGCTTCAGGTGCAGCACCCCCTCGAGGTAACCCGTCCATGTCAGCGCGTAGTAGCCTTCGGATTGTTGGAGCCACCTGCGGGTTTCGGCGATCACCTCCAGGCCGCGGCTGATTTGGCCTGCGGCGTTGTGCCCGACAGCCAGAACGTTCCCCATTACCCCTTTGCGGCGCAGTGATTCATCGGGCCAGTGCGCCAGCCACGCCGCCGCCGATTCACCGCCCCGTTTACCCTCGTCCCGCAGGGCGGCTGACATCGCCGTCAGAAGTTCGACCGCGCAACGCACCTCGGAGATCACTCGGATGTCGCCGTGCGGTTGCGCTTCCTGGCTTTGCAGCATCTGTTGCAAACGGTGGATCTGCGCCTCGTATTCCCGATGCCGAGGGTAGAACGCAAGCGCGAAGGTGTATTGGATGCGGATGACGGGGTAGCGATCAATGTCATCCTCCGGAAGGGCGTTCATCCAGCGCAAGATCGTCTGATGGTAACCGCGGCGAAAGACGAGCTCCTCGACGCTCTCGGCGACCCACCGTGTCGCCTGCTCCCAGTCCTGCGCCCGGATCATGCAGTTGACAGCTTCTTCAACGTAGCCGTTGGCGTGCAGCCAACGACCGCCACGTTGAAGACATTCCCTGGCTTGCGCCAGCTCGGTGCGGCGATAACGCTCACGGAAAAACTCGCCGACCAGATGATGGAGGCGTACCCAGGTGCCGGACCGATCCAGCGGGATGAGGAACAGGTTGCGCAACCGCAGCCCCTGCAAGCGCTCTTCGGCGTCCGTCTCGCCGAGTGCTTGAGCGAGCGACCCGCTGATGCGGTCGAACATCGAAATCCTGAACAGGAAGGTGCGCGTTCGTTCGTCCAGCTGTGACAAGAGGACTTCACCCAGATATTCGACAAGGCTGCTGTCGGTCCCGGCGAAGTGCTCGATGAACTCGCCCCGATCCGTCACGCCGGAGAGCGCCAGCGCTACGAGCTCAAGCGCCGCAGGCCAGCCTTCGGTTTTGGCGAGCAGACGCTGCAGATCTCCCTTCGGGAGACCGTGCCCGAGACGGTTCCGGTAGAACTGCGCGGCCTCCTCGGGGTCGAATTGCAGCTGCCGCAGATCCAGCTCGAACAACTGTCGCCGCACGCGCAGGCCGCTCAGCCGCAGGCGCGGTTTCTCGCGACTGCCGATGACCTGCTGCAACGTGCGCGGTGCATAGTTCACGAGCCAGTCCAGGATCTCGAGGACCTCAGGTGACTGGACGAACTGCAGGTCGTCCAGAAACAGCACCACGCGCCGCTCCAGCCTCGCAAGGTCGTAGGCCAGGGCTTCCAACAGCGTCTTCGTGCCACTGGGGAAATCAGCGGAGAGGTTAGCCCCCACGGGCTGCCCGATGCGCGCATCCGCCTTGTGCAACGCAGCAACCAAGTGCCGCATAAACCGCACCTTGTCATCGTCGTCCGGGTCCAGGGATAACCACGAGCAGGGCACGTCGCGTTCGAGGAGCCGGGTGTGCCACTGCGCCATCAGAGTGGACTTGCCGTAGCCGGCGGGGGCAACGACCAGAACGACCGGGTAGCCGCCGTCCAGAACGTCGCTTAGCGAATCGAGCCTCGGGCGGGGCAAAGGCCTTCTCGTCCCGGTGGCGGGATAGAGCTTACCCTCGAGGATCGCTGCCTCGTCCCGGTCTGCAGTCACTGGCCATTCCCCCCATCGATGATGCTACTGCCCGTGGGCGTCGATAGCGAGAACGGCGCGCCGTGCCGCACCTTCCCGCGAACCTTCCGGACAATCTCCGGAATCGATGACCTATCCAAGTCCCAACTTCGGATAGGGGCAGATCAAGCCGTTGGCGTCTATACCTGCCCATCGCTGAACGTATTACTCGGGGCGATAGGAGCGATGGCGATGGCATACCAAGACATTCAGGCCACTCACGTCGTCGACGTCCCGCACGATGCCGGCCTGGGAGACTTCTCGGCCGGCAAGCTGGCTATTGCGAAGCTCAGCGCGCGCCGATCGCGCGAGTGCGTGCGCCATGTACTTACCCTGCTCGACAAGGCTGTTCGCCAGCTTCAGCCCGGCGAGGAGCTGGCTCATGGCACGGTACTCGAGGCCACTTCGCTGTTACGGAAGCAAATCGATTCGGACCCCGCGCAGGAGCTACCGGACGGGGGCGGGCGCTTGCTGGCCTGGCAGGCGCGCAAGGTGCGTGGCTATATTGATAGTCATATCACGGGGTCGGTACTCGTCGCGGATCTCTGCGCGCTCATTGACCGCAGCGAAGCGCACTTCTCGCGCTCCTTTAAGCGTACCTTTGGGGAGTCACCCCACGCTTTCGTGATCCGGCGTCGCCTCGAGCTGGCGGCGCGGTACATGCTGCAGACGGATGCGGCCTTGAGCGACATTGCGCTGCGATGCGGATTCACCGACCAGGCGCACTTGTGCAAGCACTTTCGACAGTCAACGGGGCAGACTCCAGCCGCCTGGAGACGCGCACACAGAACGCAGGACTCTGGAAACAGTGCGGCGAGCTTATCAAGCGAAGGCGTGCTCGAACGATCGGCGAGGCCGTGAGTTCTAGAGGAAGCCGATCGCCTCTGCGCGGGCGACTGCCTGAGCACGAGTGCGGGTCGCGAGCTTGACGAAGATGCTCTTGGCGTGCGACTTCACCGTCTCTGGGGTGATGCCCAATGACTTTGCGATGCGCTTATTGCACATCCCGTGTGCGATCATTTGCAGGATGCCAGTCTCGCGACGCGACAGCGGGCGATAGCTGATTGCGGAGGACTCTTCGGCGATCGACTGGACCGTGGATCTGAGGAGGGTCGCGATATACGGCCGCAGATCGGACAGTCGCGGATCATTCGTCGGGAGCGCGTAGTAAAGACGCTCTAACAGTGTCAAGAGCGGCCGGCCGGCATCAACAAAGACCATGCGCAGGCCACGTGCGGCGCCAATCCGCAGCCACGGGATCAAAAGCTCGTAACTGTCATCGATGGAACCGTGAGAAGCGGCTGAGCATGCGCGCCGCAGGGCAGTCTCAACCGCGGAAAAACTCAGAGCATCATCAGGTAACACAGTGTCCAGGCCCGCTCCTGTTAGCAGTCGGCATGCGCGCGGGGACATTCGCGGACGCTCCGGCGTATGAAGGGATTTTGCCACGATGCTCGCGCCGCGACTCCTATCCAATAGAACGACGGGTGCCTTCCCTCTCGGTGTATCACTCTCGGAGCCTTGGCCCTCGTCGTGACGAAGTATCTCTAGAGTCCGGGCGTATTCCGAAGATGCGATGGAGACCAATCTTGGCCACCGGCGCGCGCGGCCAAGCGTTTCCGTTTCGCGCAGAATTGCCAACGCGGCACGGTGCCGACCCCGATGCAACGAGAATCTCGCGAGGAGCACGCTCGCACGCGCGGCGCACTCCAGTAATCCTGAGGCGCGGATCACTGAGAGCCGTGACCGCAATAGAGCGTCGGCTTCGTCAAACCGACCCTGTTCGTAGGCCACCTGTGCGAGCAGAGTCGCGGGGAAGGTGCTCATCGGTGATTGATTGCCGTAGCGCAGTCGCGCCAGCTGGAGCGCTTCTGTCGCCAGGTTGGCGGACACAGCAAGCTGCAGGCGATCAAATGCGAGAGCTGCACTTATGCAAAGGCTCAATATGCGACATACCGCCTTCCCCCCGACTGGAGCAGCTAAGTAGTCCACCGGGTCCGGCGCGTAAATCTCCTGGCGTTCGCCGAGTTTCCAGTTCACATAGCGGAGAACGGTTGCTGCAGCCGTATCGCCGTTATGCGAAGCAACACTCATCAGCACCTTGCGGGAGGCCGAAAAGTTATCGTCTGCCGCTAGGATTGAGGCTTCGAGTATCCGCAGGGCGCACACATAGCGAAAGAAGTACGAACCACTACGATTGCCCAGCAGGCGTTTGAGCTGCGCCGTCGCTCTTGAGGCATCATCGAGTCGCATGCTGATGAGCGCAGAGCGGGCCCGAACGATTGCCCGCCGGACCGCCCAGGTATCTTCTGACGAGTGGGCTTGACTACCACGAGTCGCCGGGAATAGCACCACAGAGCAATCTGGCGTTTGCCCGATGTCCTGCTCGGCGAACAATGCAATGGCTGGCTCTGCACTCGACATGGTCGCAGCGTAGATCACAAGCCGCAGGCGTGCTTGTAGATTGAGCGCGCCCACTTGTGCAATTCTGCGGACGCCGCAGCGACGCCTGACCCCGAACCCGTACTGCGAAACAAGTTACGTTCGACTCAGTCTCGGCGGTGCTGATGAGCAATTCCCGCAACCCGACGCCGACGGCGCTGATAGCCTTGCCCGCGTTGATCATCAAATTGACGATCATCTGTTGCCGCTGGATGCGATCTCCGCATGTGGGCGGCAGCGTCTCGGCGAGCCACGTCTGCAACGAGACGCCTTTTCAGCTACTCAGCGGATGCGTATCACTCGGTCAGGGGCATTTGTACGGCCCTGACTGCAGCTACCTCCCCCCGTAAGGGGGATACGGTTCCAAGCACTCGTCGGAGAGGATCTCGGCATGGTGGCTACCGAGAAACTACGCGCTCCGGCGCACGCGGCGATGGCATTCCAACGACGGGTGTGCTCGGCCATGGGACGCTGGCTGGCAGATGGGGGTTCTCCGCCCCCGGTGCCGCGAATCGTCAGCATCCTTCTTGGTTGCATGATGCTTGCTTCATGCGGTGAAGGGGTGCTCGATCCCCAGGGTCCAGTTGGCCAGGCAGAGCGCCTCATTCTCGGCGACGCAACTGCAATTATGCTGGCCGTCGTCATTCCGGTCATCATCATGGCACTGGCGTTTGCCTGGTGGTTTCGCTCGGGCAACCGGCGAGCCACCTATCGCCCAGAATGGGAGTATGCCGGTCGGATCGAGCTGATCATCTGGGCCATTCCGGCGCTGGTTATCCTGTTCCTGGGGGGCATCGCCTGGATCGGCTCCCATGATCTCGATCCGCGCAAGCCGCTGGATTCCGCCACACCGCCGCTCGAGGTCGAAGTCGTGTCGCTCGACTGGCGGTGGCTGTTCATCTATCCGCGCGAGCACATTGCGACGGTCAATTATCTCGTCGTCCCGACGGGCGTACCGATCCACCTCCGGCTGACCTCGACCAGCGTCATGAACAGCTTCTTCATTCCGCAACTCGGCAGCCAGATCTACACGATGCCGGGCATGACGACTCAGCTGAATCTGCAGGCCGATAAGCCCGGTATTTACACCGGTCTTTCCGCGCAATTCAGCGGGCCCGGATTCTCTGATATGCGCTTCACGCTCCGCGCCGAGTCAGGCGAGGGATTTGCAGGTTGGGTAGCTCAGGTGCGCGCGGGAAGTGGAGTGCTCAATGAGCCAATCCTGGCGCAGCTGGTACGGCCTACCCGAGCGGGCGGCGAGTTGAGTTACGGCTCCGTGCCGGCGGACCCGTTCGAGGTGGTTGCACACGGGCACATGGCGACGCTGTGGTCGCCCAACGAGGCGCTCTGACATGTTTGGCAGACTCAGTTGGTCCGCAATTCCATTCGACCAACCGATCGTCATGGGCACCTGCGCCACGGTGGGAGCCGGGCTGCTCGTTGTTTTCGCGCTCGTTACGGTCAAGGGATGGTGGCCTTACCTGTGGCGCGAGTGGATCACCAGCGTCGATCATAAACGCATCGGCGTCATGTACATGATTCTTGGTCTTATTATGCTGGTGCGGGGCTTCTCCGACGCCATCATGATGCGCACCCAGCTCGCACTCGCTGCGGGTCACGCCGCGGGTTACCTGCCACCCGAACACTACGACCAGATTTTCTCGGCGCACGGCACCATCATGATTTTCTTTGTGGCGATGCCGTTCGTCATCGGCTTGATGAATTTTGCCCTGCCGCTGCAGCTCGGTGTCCGTGATGTCGCGTTCCCGGTGCTTAACTCGGTGAGCTTCTGGCTCACCGCGGCCGGCGTGTTGCTCGTCAACCTGTCGCTCTTTGTCGGCGAATTCGCCCGCACCGGTTGGCTGGCTTATCCGCCCTTGAGCGAGCTGGCCTACTCCCCAGGGGTCGGGGTCGATTACTACCTGTGGTCGTTGCAACTATCGGGTCTAGGTACGCTGCTGTCAGGCATTAATCTCACAACGACGATATTGAAGCTGCGGGCCCCAGGCATGGGCTACAAACGAATGCCGGTGTTTTGCTGGACCGCGCTCGCTTCCAACCTGCTGATCGTGGCAGCGTTCCCAGTGCTCACCGCCACCTTCGCGATGCTGCTGTTGGACCGCTATTGCGGCTTCCACTTCTTTACGAACGATCTTGGCGGCAACCCCATGATGTACGTCAACTTGATCTGGATCTGGGGTCATCCGGAGGTGTACATCCTGATACTACCGGCGTTCGGCGTGTTTTCCGAAGTGGTGGCGACCTTTTCCGGGAAGCCGCTATTCGGTTACCGCTCGATGGTGCTCGCTACCATGGCGATCTGCGTGCTGTCATGGTTCGTATGGCTGCACCACTTCTTCACGATGGGCGCAGGCGCCGACGTCAACGCTTTCTTCGGCATCGCGACGATGATCATCGCCATCCCCACGGGCGTTAAGGTCTTCAACTGGCTGTTTACACTTTACGGCGGCCGCGTCCAGTTCACAGTACCGATCTACTGGGCACTCGGCTTCATCGTCACGTTCGTGATCGGCGGCATGACGGGCGTGCTCATGGCGATTCCGCCGGCCGACTTCGTACTCCACAACAGCTTGTTTCTCATTGCTCATTTTCACAACGTGGCGATCGGCGGCGTCGTGTTCGGAGCCATGGCTGGATATAGCTACTGGTTCCCTAAGGCCTTTGGCTTCAAGTTGAATGAGCGCCTCGGCAAGGCAATTTTCTGGTGCTGGTTCCTGGGCTTTTACCTGGCCTTCATGCCGCTCTACGCGCTGGGCCTGATGGGTGCGACGCGAAGGATGCAACACTACCCGAATACGCATTGGCAGCCGCTCATGCTGGTGGCGCTGGCCGGCGCCGTCGTGATTCTGCTCGGGATCGCGCTCACGGCGGTGCAGCTTGCGGTGAGCATCCGCCAGCGGCACGCCAATCGCGACCGCACCGGAGATCCCTGGAATGCACGGACCCTCGAGTGGTCGATTCCGTCACCGCCCCCGGCCTGGAATTTCACCCGGCTGCCGAGTGTTGAGCGAACCGACGCCTACTGGCATATGAAGGAGGAGGGCGTGAGTCACCGTGCGCTGCCCGGCACGTTCGTGGACTTGCACGTACCGCGCAATACCCCGGTCGGAGTCTTCCTCGCGTTCTTCGCGATGATATTGGGCTTCGCGTTGACCTGGCGAATTTACTGGCTCGCAGTCGTGGGCCTGGTGGGGGCAGTGGCGGTGGTGCTGGTGCAGTCCTGGAGGACGGATCGGGAGAGACTGGTCCCGGCAGAGGAGGTAGCGGCGTTCGAGCACGCCCATGGCGTGTTGCCCGAGATCGGTCATGACCGCAGTGACGTCCGCGTTGCCTCTGGAGTCGGATCGTGAGCGCCGGGGAACAAGCTTTGACCGCCATGCCGGGCGTGCCACTTGCTTTGCGGGGGCCGGCGTCGGTTCGCGTCGTGGCGGGTTTCGGATTCTGGCTGTTTCTGCTGTCAGACGTCATCCTCTTCGCGGCTCTCTTTGCGACCTATTCCGTGCTGTCTGGCTCAACGGCAGGCGGACCGAGCGCCGCCGAGCTATTTGATAAGCGGCACGTGTTCCTGGAGACCCTGTGCCTGCTGGCATCCAGTGTGACATGTGGGTTTGGTTTGCTGGCACTTCATCGAACCGACGCTCGAGCGATGTATTTCTGGATGGCGATTACGCTTGTCTTGGGAATCTCATTTCTGAGCATGGAAGGCACAGAGTTCGCGAGCATGGTCGCCGCCGGCGCGGGTCCCACTCACAGCGCCTTCCTGTCGGCGTTCTTTACGCTGGTCGGGACGCACGGATTGCACGTTAGCTTGGGCCTGGTGTGGCTGGTCGTGATGCTGCTGCAGGCGGCGACGCTCGGCCTCCAACCCATGGTGAGCCGGCGCTTCTTCTGCTTCGCTTTGTTCTGGCACGCGCTCGACATAGTCTGGATTGGTGTATTCACCATCGTGTATCTGGGAGCGAAATAGTGGACATGCAGGTGCAGGGGCAGGGTCAAGCGCCCGGGGTCGATCCGCACGACAGCCAGGGTGCACGCAGTTACTTGATCGGTCTGATGTACGCCGTCGCCCTAACGTTAGCGTCGTTCTGGGCCGCTACGACGCCGCTAGTGTATGCACCGGCCGTACCCGTGCTGCTCGCGGCGCTGGCGATCGCGCAGATGGGCGTGCACGTGTCGTTCTTTCTCCACATCTCGAGCGCACCCGACCAGGCGAACAACTTTCTCGCGTTGGCCTTCGGGGTGTTTGTTACGGCTCTGATAGTTTTTGGCTCGATGATGATTATGACGAATCTCAACCACAACATGATGTCCATGGATGAGCTGATGAAGATGCAGCGCTAGCCGCTGCCCATTCGGACCCCGCCGAGTCAATCGGTTATCTGCGTGGTAAGCAGTCGGCTGTTTCCAAAGGGCCAAGAGGAGGGACCTTGTCATACCACCCATTCGGGGGACGTCCGCCTGGAACCCCTTCACACAGTCTGCTGTGCCAGCCATCGGGTAGGTCAGGCTGTGGTCGCGAAGCTGAGGCTCCAACTCATTAACCTACGGAAATTCACAACATGAGCAAGAAGGTCGCGCAAGTTATCGTCGAGACGCTGAAAGCGGCGGGTGTCAAGAATTGTTACGGGATTGTAGGCGACACCTTAAATACCTTCGCCACCTCGCTCTCCAAATGCGGCATCGAATTCGTTCACGTACGCCATGAGGAGGCCGGCGCCTTTGCGGCTCAAGGAGAGGCGCTGCTTCTGGATCGCCTTACGGCAGTTGCAGGAAGCTGTGGTCCGGGGAGCCTCCACTTCATCAACGGCCTCTACGAAGCGAACCGCAACCGTGCCCCGGTCATTCTCATCGCCAGCCAGATCGTGCGGCGCGAATTGGGCTTCGAGTTCATTCAGGAGGTCGACTTCAAGTCGGTCTACAAGGGCTGCAGTGTCTTTTGTGAGATGGTATTGACGCCCGAGCAGGCGCGACGCTTGACCGTATCAGCCTGTCAGGCGGCCATCACCCGGCGCGGCGTGGCGGTGCTGATCCTTCCGGTGGATGTGGCCGATTCCGATGCAGCGGACGAGCTGCCCTACAGCGTTCACGTCAACAAGCCGGTGATTCGGCCGAATGATGCCGATCTCGATGAGATGGCCCGCCTCATTGCGGAGGGCTCGAATGTCACGATCTACGCTGGCTCAGGCTGTGCGGATGCGCACGATGAAGTCATCCTGCTCGCCGAGCGACTGCAGGCACCGGTCGCACATACCTCGCGGGGCAAAGACGCGCTGGAGCACAATAACCCGCACAATGTCGGCATGACCGGCGTCATTGGGATGGAGTCGGGTTATCACGCGATACTTAACTGCGATACGTTGCTCCTGTTGGGGACCGATTTCGCTTGGGCGCAGTTTTATCCGAAGCACGCGACGATCATCCAGGTCGACATCGATCCGACGCACATTGGCCGACGTCATCCGGTAGACCTGGGTGTCGTCGGCAACATCAAGGACACGCTCCAGGCCTTGCTGCCGCGACTCGAACAGCGGAACGACTCCGCCTTCCGGGATACGTACGTCCAGCGACACGCCAAGGCGCTGAAGGCACAGGCTGAACGAGCGGTGCCAGGACACAACGGGCAGATATCGGGGCAGTATCTGACCTCGATCATCGACCGTCTGGCGGCTGACGACGCCCTCTTTGCCGGCGATGACGGGACACCCGTCGTGTGGATGACCCGGATGATTGCGGCGAATGGCAAACGGCGGATGTTCGGGAGCCTCCTTCATGGAACGATGGCCGATGGTCTCAGCACGGCCATCGGACTGCAGAAGTGCCAGCCCGGCCGACAGGTTATTGCCATGGCCGGAGACGGGGGCCTCACCATGCTGCTCGGGGACTTGTTGACCACGGTCCAGGAGAATCTACCGATCAAGATCGTCGTTTACGACAACGGCAAGCTGGGGTTCGTCGAGCTCGAGCAGAAAAGCGAAGGACTCCTCCCGATCTACACGGACCTCAAGAACCCGGATTTCGGCAAGGTCGCTGCGGCCATGGGTTTGTGGGGTCGTGACGTCAGTCACGCCGCCGAGCTTGAAACTGCCGTGCAGGAGTGGCTCGCAGAGCCAGGACCAGCGCTCCTGAGCGTCAAGGTGGCACCGCAGGAACTCGTGATGCCGCCATTCACGGCTCTGGATGCCGCATACGGCATGGCGATGTATTCCGTGAAGGCGGTCCTCCACGGCCAGGGTGGCGATGTGTTTGACATGATCCGGACGAACCTTCCAAAGTAGGAGTATCGCGTTTGGTCCTCGAAAGAGTCCGGGAGACTGGAGCGCTCATCCACTTCGTCCGCGAGCGTCTGCCGCACTATGGCCCCCTCGTTTCGGGGGATATGCGACGATTTCGCGAGGAGATCGTCAAGGCGACCGCTGGCGCGTGCGTCGCCATGGTCGCGGGCTTGTTTTTTGCCTGCTTTCTCAGTGTGGCGGCCATCGTCTCAGCGTGGAACGGCCCGCATCGGATAGCCGTGGCGTGGCTCGTTTGCGGGGCGTGGGGCGTCGTCACGCTCGTGGGGCTCTGGGTCGCTCGCAAGGCGGTCTCGGTGCCCCCGCCGTTTCACCTCGTGAGCACGGCTCTTGCACGCGACTATGCGCATTTCATCGATTCGATTGCTCGCAGCTCTGGCGATTCCGGGCGTTAGCAGAGAGTCCTACGGCCCTCAGAGTTATCGGTTCGCGTTGCGCCAGTGTCTGTCAGCGGCGGCGTAGGCTCGTTCCGAATCAATGACGGCGAGGGCGGTGGCACGGCCCATCCTGCCCCTGTGTGCGCGGGTCGGGGCGTGCTGGCGCTTTCCGGAGTGTGGATCGCGCGATGGGCACTCGGCGGCCCAACTCCATTTCGGCTCGTGAGCGGCGCGTTGTGACGTGACTATGTGGCTTTCGTCGATGCGATCGACGCGGTCAAGGAGCTTGAGCGGCCCCGTTGAGGCCCACAGCGAAGGCAAGCCCCGCGGTCGCGGTGTGCGCGCCGGCGCGCGCATCTTCTACTTGTCTCTCAGCGTCGGCTACGGCGTTCTCTTCAGTCGCAAGCTCCGTATAAGTTCCGACACCCTGCTGGTAAGAGTGAAGCGCGGCATCGTAGGACGTGTTGGCTGCTCGGAGCAGTGTTTCCGCGGCGTCATACTCCGCAAGGGTGGTCAGCAGCTCATCGTAGGCGCGGACTACTTGCTGCGCGACGCCATTACGTGTCTGCGCCAAGTCGGCTTGCGACTCGCGCACCTTCGCACGTGCGATCGAGACGCGGCTGGCGCGCTCGCCGCCATCGAAGAGCGGGACACTGAACGAAAACAGAATATTTCCGCCGTCATGGTTGACGGTCGAGGTCGGCCCGCCGTCCGAGCGGCTCGCGCCCATGTTCTGGAATACGTGGGCACTGAGCCCGATCGTCGGGCGGTAAGCACGTTGCGCGGCTTTCAGAGACGCTTCCGCAGCATCCAGTTTCCCCAGCGCAGCAATGATATCGGGCCGATGTGCCAGAGCCGCGTTGATTGCCGCCGCGATACTCTGTTCGGGCGACGCGGGCGGAGGTGTATCCGAAGCGTCACTCACTTTCAATGGCGTGGCGGCCGGAATGCCGAGCGCGGCGATCAGGTTGGCCATGGCTGTGCGCTCGGCGCCCTCGGCTGCGGCGACTGAATAGCGAGCCTGCGCGGTCTGGCGCTGTGCCTGAGTCAGAGCGACGATCGTGGCAAGACCGCGATCGCGCTTGGCCTGCGTGGCTGCCTCGACAGTCTGCGCAGTGGTTAGCGCCTTGCGAGCGGCACGCAAGCGTCCGCGCGCCGCGCCGAGCGCGAAGTAGGTTTGCGAGACCTCGAGCACGAGTTTCTGGTGAACGGCGGTGAAGCCGGCATTCGCGACGAACGAGTCGGCGCGCGCCACTTCGAGGTTCGCATCCCGACGACCGAAGTCGAACAAGAGCCACTTGAGCGCGAGTGAAGGAATGATCTCGCGTGACTCCGAGACGAAGTAGCCCTTCGGGACGAGGGTCTTGGGGATCGGCAACGGCGTGCGCTCGAATCCGCCCAGCGCTTCCATCGAAAGCTGCGGCAGATAAGAGCTCTCGACCAGGCCAATGGCGGCGGCGGCTGCGCGTGCGGCTTCCCAGGCCGCGCGCGTTTCAGGGTTGGTGCGTTGAGCGAGATCGATGAGCGCCGGCAGATCGTAGGGTTTCTGAACCCGTTCGCTGGGTTCGTCCCGCAGCCCAGCGGCACGCGCGATTGCGGAGTCCGGAATCGACCAAGGTTGGTCGGGAGCAGGCGGCGCCTGCGCGTGCAACGTACCTCCCAGGAAGCACGTCGCCAGCGCCAGAGTCGTTCGGTTACGGCTATTGCGCCGACGTTGCGACATGCTCGGTCTCGATACTCACTTTTGAAACTGCCATTTGGGCGGCCGTCCCGGATTCAGCGATCGTCGCATCTTCTGCAACTGATGGGAGCGCGCTGCCCTCGGCCGTCGCGTGAGCCGCTCGATCTAACCAATCGCCGAGTGAGGCAACTGCCTGTGCATCGACGTCGCGCGCGAGCGGGTCGCTGGTGGCGACGAAAGCGGCACCGGCCAATCGTTCGATGCCGTGCAGGTCGGGCAAGTGGGTCTGTCGCGGCAGCATCTCGATCTCGAAGCGGCTCAGTGCTTCGAAGTTGTCTGCGCGCCCCAGAGCTTCAACTGTGTGCTGTCTATTCGTTGCAGCGTCCTGGGGCGATCTCAGGAGCGCAGCGATACCACGCAGCGCGTCTGACAACGCGCCGCGGAGTCTCGTGATTGCCGATTGGGGCCATAGCCCGCTGAATACGAGTGTCATCACGACATTGCCCAAGAGGATACCGACCACTCGGTCTCGCAGCACGGTCAAATCAGTGGCAGGCGAGTACGTTTGCAGCAACCCCAGGAAGAACGCGAAGGCGATCTGCAGGCCAGCATAGGACAAGCGCTCACTGCTGGTGGCGACCCAACCTGCGAAAAGCGCGACCACCGCAGTGAGCGCGCACAACTGTCCGATGTCAGTGAAGTGAGGAAGGACGAATACGATCGATAGTCCCGCAATCAATCCACCGATGATCGCTCCCGAGAGTCGCAGCACGAGCTTGTGAACCGTCTCACCGATGCTCCCGAGCGCGACGAAGAAGCAGGTCACGATCGAAGTTCGCAAGCCGGGCCAATCGAGCATCGTGTATACGCTGTACACGATCATGATCGCGAGAGTCGTTTTCAGCGCGAACTGCCAGTGAGCGGGATTGCTCAAGGCATCGGGCACGAACAGCTGACGTGGCTTGTGCCCAGTGTGAGCAGGTTGGTGCGCATGTGTGCGGGAAAGCTCGCGTTGCAGCTCAGCGAAGGCGTGAGTCGCTGCAAGTGCTTCCGGCAACGACGCCGTTTCAGGAGGCGCATCGGTCACAAGGCTCCGTCGCTCCAATGTGCTAAGGCAGCCTCGAACCAGGTAGGACAGACGTGTTCGCTCACGAGGCGGTATTGGGTCCGGATAGGCCTCGAGAATGACCAATGCATCCAGCAACCGATGAATCGCAGGCGGATTTCGCGACTTTTCGATGAGCGGGAGCAGGATTGCGCGCCAGTGTGCGAGTCGCCCAGCGATTTGGCCACCGGTTAGCGCAGCCTCGAGATCTGTCAGAACCTTCCTAGCGCCGCGCTCGGCCACGGCCGATGCCAAGGGACCGAAGAGCAGAGTGATCAGTAGCGTCGTCAACACGGGAACGACAACGACCACCCATAGCCACAGGGTCGTTCGCGTGAAGACTTCCGGGCTTGGCACGTCATCGACGACCGACTGCATCGTCACGATCACGAAGCCGGCGAGGAACGCAATGGGTCCAAGCGCAAAGGTGCGAACGCTGAACATTGCCAAGAAGGTCATCAGGGCCATTGCGGGCAAGCGGATTGCCGGATCGCCCAAGGCGATCTGCGCGAGACCCAGCGTGAAAATGACGGCAAGGGTCATGGCGAGCGCTCCGCCCACGGCCATCGTCGCAGTCGCGGCCCTGTCATCCTGGCTCGTCAGGAAGACCATATATGCCATGTACGCGGCAAGCGGAATGCGAAACACCATCGCAATCGCAACCGTGATCGTGCAGGCCGTGGCGATACGCGCGGCGGCGAGCGCGCGGCCTTCTCTTGGCGCGAGCTCTTGCGCAAGGAACGCGAGAAACGGCGTACGGCGCTCCACGCGTCTAGCGAGAGTCGCCATGATGAACTTTGACCGATGCCGTCATGCCGACATGCATCGCCTCGGGCGGCGGCGAGTCCAGGCGGACCCACACGGGAAAACGTTGCGCCACAACCACCCAGTTCAGATCGCGACCTACCTTGGGCAGATCGGGGCCGTCCTGATCCGTTGACTGCACGCCTGAACCCAAGCTGTCTACGCGTCCCCTGATGGCTCGCTCACTATTGGCCATCGTCCACACCGTCGCACGATCGCCGACGGCGATTCGCGGCAGCTCGGTTTCGCGGAAGTCCGCAATCGCATACCAGGCATCGGACTTGATGAGGCTGAAGAGCGGACGCCCCGAGAGCGCGAACGTGCCTTCGGCGATTTGCAGCCCGACGACGACACCGTCGAAAGGTGCGCGCAGCGTCGTGAGCTCGAGGTTGCGCGCCGCCAGCGCTTCCGCCGCCTCCGCTCCTTGCAATTGCGCTTCCAGGCTCAGTGTGTCGCCGATGGCCTGGTGGGCTTGAGTGGCGCTCTTGGTCAGTGCGTTGAGCGCAGCGAGGGCAGATGACTCGTTGGTACGCGCTTCGTCCAGCTGCTGCTGGGTGACATAGCCCGGAGCGACGAGTGGCTCGAGGCGCTCGCGTGTGTCCTGGGCGTACTTCAATTGCTCGCGTGCCTTCTGAACCTGGTTCTCCGCCGCTTGTGCACCGGAACCTTGCGATTCCACCTGTCTGCCCGTGAGTCCAATCTGCGCTTTTAGTGCTGCGACCTGCGCGCGAGCTTGCCGAAGCTGCATTTCGTACGGCGCCGGATCGATGACGATGAGCGGACTACCTTTGGCAACATGCTGGTCGTTGCTAACGCAGACACGAACGATGCGCCCGTTGATCTCGGACGCCATCGCCGCACTGAAGGCGAACAGGCGCGCGTCATGCGTGCGCGGCCGCCGGTCGATGGCGAACACGACGAGAGTGCCGAGGACCAGAGCGGCGGCGATCGAGCCGAGCGCGATAAGCTTGCCGCGCGGCGTGGCGCCGCTAATCGAGTCAGTGGAGCTCATGCGAGCCACACGAGCCACAGCGCAAACGTCATGGCGCAGCCTATGGAAAGGAGTACGACGAGCGGCGCTGGCAACTCACTGAGCAGACCCGAGGCCTTCAGCGCCACTCGCGCAGCGAGCGCTGCCGCGAGACCGACGAGGGAGCACACCATCCAGGAAGGAAAGTAAGAGCCCAGAATATTGCGCGAAGGAGAGCCGCTGCAGCCGCTGAGCATGCAGGTCAACAAGAACGCTCCGGTGAGCATCAGCATGTACGGAGTGACGCGAGGACTAGCACCGCGGGTTTGAGTATCGAGCCCATTCACGCCGCTAGTCTGCGTGTGGCTGCTGGCGCCAAACAGTCCCCCATTTGGGGGAGTGGTCCCGGGTTGCCGGGAAGCGGTCGTTCAGCGGTAACCAGTCGCTGAGCCCGGATCGCAGCTGCCAATGCGCTGCGAAGCGATGGCCACATCGCTGCGTGGCCAACCAGTGCGCAATCGAAGACAGCAGCCGCATACACACGCGGGGCGGGGTTCTCCAAGACTCGGGAAAGGGGATTTCAGACCATGCTTCGGCAGGATCGCATTTACCAGGCCACCCCATTGATCGCGTAATGTTGGTGCCTGCGCGGAGAATCACGAAGCTATCAGGTCGAGTGCTTTCTCTTCTCCCACGCTGCGCTGGTCATGATCCTTGGGGTCATCCCGTTGGTCGCTGGTAAGCGCAGTCGGTCCAAGAACACGGCAGTTCAAAACCGCTTTACTAACTGGCAGGCAATTTAGGGCTGCGATATGACCGGGTGGTGGATCGGCGTTGTCACGTTGAGCCTCGTGTTGGGGACGACCATCTGGTCATTCGTGAAGTTCGGCGATGAGTAGAAAGCTCTGGCCGTACCAGGTCGTGCAGTTCCGAAGACCGCTCAAAGCCCGGATCGATGCTGGGAACACCGAACACTGACGACGCAGCGCATGAGAGTGTATCGAATAGCGACCAGTCGATTTCCGACCAGGTACGGGTTGTTCCGAGCTCATGCGTTTGCCGGAGCGGACGGCTATGAACATCTCGCTCTAGTGCGTCTCAGGTTCAATCAAGTACGCGCGCCGATCGTGCGAATTCATTCGGAGTGCATAACCGGCGAGGCCTTGGGGTCTTTGCGCTGTGATTGTGGTGCCCAGCTCAATGAATCGCTGAGGAGGATCGTCCAGGCGGGCTCAGGGATCCTGATCTACTTGCGCGGACAGGAGGGTCGAGGCATCGGCCTCGCTAACAAGATACGCGCCTACGCTCTGCAGGACGCCGGTCATGATACCGTCAGCGCAAATCGTGCCCTTGGTCTGCCCGTTGACGCGCGGAACTACGGCCCAGCGGTCGCAATGCTCCTCGAGCTTGGAGTACGGCGAGTTCGCCTGCTCACCAACAACCCGAAGAAGGTGTCGGCAGTCGAAGCGGCGGCCATAGTGGTCGAAGAGCGCGTTCCGCTCGTAGCAGGCGCTACCGTCGAGAACAAGCGCTACCTGCAGGCCAAGACTGAGAAACTCGGCCATCTGCTCGCACAGAATATCGAGCATTAAAGGTGGACCCGCTGCGAAAAGCGCTTACCACCAAAACAGGTCCTGAACCTCCAAGCGCCAGATCGACCCTTCGCGGTAAATAAAGCCCTCGAGAGCGAAGTGCCGCACCAGACGCGGCTCTTATCTAAAGGAGGCCTGAAATGCCGCAAGGCTTTGCTGTACCGCGCTCCCCCCTTGTCGCTGAGATTGACGGCACCGAGGCGACGCAGGTATTGGAAGCGGCAAGAGCGCTGATTGAAGTTGACCCCCGGGAACTGTCGTGGCGCGACCATACAGTGCTGGCCGCCTACGTGGCTTTGCACCGTCCCGACCCCGATGAATGCCGCCGACTTTTGGCGCGCTCGCTCGCCGCTTCCCCTATCGCATCACAGGCTTTTGCTCGCTTTCCGACGCAAATGGCGGAGCTCTGCATCGAGGCTCTCCGTTCGGGCACTGAGACGGTGCGTGAACTGATAAAACAGCACTCCCGACGGCCTGCCCCGAAACCGCAAAGCGCGCGGACTTGGCCGTTCAAGGTGTTTGTGCTCGGGCGCTTTCAAGTGCTCAAGGACGATGCCCCGATTCGGTTCTCGCGCCGCCAGCAGCGCAAGCCGCTAGAGCTGCTTCAGGCGCTGATTGCATTTGGTGGCACTGAGGTTGGCGCTGGCAAACTCACCGATGCCCTATGGCCCGACTCCGAAGGAGACGCCGGTTACCATGCCCTCGAGAGCGCCCTGTACCGTCTTCGCCAGCTGCTCGGTGCACCGAGTGCCGTCGCGATGGCGGGCGGCAAGCTTACGCTGGATCGCCGGCAGGTCTGGGTGGATATGTGGGCATTCGAGAGTGAGCTGCGGGCGGGAAATGCGGATGGCAGCACCCCTGCTGAGCGACTCGCGCGATTGCGTGAGCTCTATTCGGGACATTTTCTTGCTCAGGAAGTTGAAAAAACCTGGGCGGTTGAAAAACGCCAGATCCTGCGCGAGAGGTTTGTGCGGGCCATCGGTGATTTCGCGCGCAGTTATGAGAAGCGCGGTCTGTGGCAGGAGGCCGCCGGCGTATACCAAGTTGGAATCGAGGTGGAAAGCCTTGCCGAGGAGTTTCATCGCGGGTTGATCATGTGTCACCGCGAGCTCGGAGATCACGGGGCGGCTGTGCAGGCTTACCGCCGCTGCAGCGAGCTTCTGCTCAAGAGGTTGGGCGTGCAACCGAGTCCTAAAACGCTGGCGCTTTACCAGAGCGTCAGGCACCAAGCGATGTCACAGGCTGTTTGAGTTGGATCGATTTCCTGCTTCATATTCGAGCGCCGCGCCCGCGCAATAGAGCGAAGGCATTCGGAATGAAACGGAGCGTAAGTGACGCAACTGCGGATCGGAAAGAGAGCGGTCATGCACGTGTAGGGGACCTTCCTGAATCCCCATATCTTGGGTAGCGGCTGCGCGTGGACGTCTCCTCGGCAGACTTCCGGCGGTTCGACCGCAACAGCAATCACGACGGCGAGCCCGGTGACCCAGTGCGGGCGACGCAAACTGTCTGTCATGATTCCGAGCGTCCCTCACACCTGCTACTTTCCGTCCTCGCCCGGGAGAGGAACCAGACCCCCCCCGGGCGGCTACGTAGTCACGGCCCGATAGATGATCCCGCCGGGAACCGCAAGGGTGATTACCGTACCGGAACCGGCGGAGCTCTCGACTGAGAATTTGCCCATGATGTGGGCGGCACGCTCGCGCATGCTTTGCAGACCGAAGTGCCCAGGCTTGCCACGATGCACGATCTCGGGATCGATGCCGGCGCCATTGTCGCGGATACGGAGGCTGAGATCTTGCCCATAAGAGAGCTCAACTCTCAGCTGCGTGGCCTGCGAGTGTACGCTGGCGTTGCGGATCGCCTCATACCCGATGCGATACACCTCGTCACGGACTACGGGATGGATCTCCTGACTCTGCCCCGCCACTTGAAACGAGACTTCCATTGAGCTATGGATCCGGCACTCCTCGAGTGCCCGCCGGAAGGCGTCCGCAAGATCATTCCCCTCCGTGGTTGAGGTGCGCAAGGAGTTCAGGGCGGCCCGACCCTCCTCGGTCGCTCGTCCCAGCCAGGCCGACAGTTTCTCCATGGCTTGACGCATGCGCGGCAGATCGGTAGTGGCGCTCAGCGCATCGTCGGCAACCAGCTTGCTGCCCTGGATGGTCTGCAGGAACGTATCGTGCAGGTCGCGCGCGATTCGGGTGCGTTCGGCCAAGCGTTCGTGAAAACGGGCTTTCATGGTTCCAGCGATCTGGCGCACCCGCAATTGGTAAATCGCCCAGAGCAGCAGCACGCCGACGACGGCACACAGCGAACGAAACCAGATTGTCTGATACCACGCAGCGGCAACCTTGAAGTCCAGCGTCGCTCCGGTTTCATTCCACACCCCGTCGTTATTGGACGCGATCACACGAAAGCGGTAATTCCCGGGTCGAAGATCGCTGTAGAACGCCTGGCGACGCAATCCCGGATCCTGCCAGCCGCTGTCACGGCCTTCGAGAATGTAGCGGAAGCCCATCCTTTGCGGCAGGACGAAGCTCAGCGCGGTGTAGTCGATGTGAATGTCTCGCGTGAGTGGTGGAAGAGTGATGGGGGAAGCCGGTGAGTAGCTTTTTCCGTCGGCAAGGAGCCCCTCGACATGTACCGGTGGTGGCATCGGGTTCTTGTATGAACGGCCAGGGTCAATCATTTGGAGAGATGAATAGCCGACGAACCAGAGGCGACCATCGGGTGATCTTGCAGCGCTCGGCTGGATCCGGTCTCCATTCCATCCCGGGTCTGCTCCATCGAGTGCGCCTAGAGTTGTCACCGTCACTTGGGCTTCGGGGCGGGCCGTCCAATGCGCCAGGTCCGCCGCGGGAATCCGCAGATAGCCGCACTTCGCGTCGAGCCACAGTGACCCGGAGTCATCTATGAGTGCTGCAGTAACCCCGGAGCACGGTAAGCTGTTGTGCGAGTCCATGACACTCAATGTGCCATGGTCCCATCGATATAAGCCTTCGCTGGTTGGGCCCCATACGACTCCTGCTGAATCGACAGAAAAGCTGAACATCATGACGGCGGGGGCACCGCTACGTCCGTTAGAGACAATGGTCGCTACGCCATTCAGATAGTGAGCAAGTTTGCCATCCGCAGTGCCGATCCAGATTCCGCCGGCTGGGTCTGCGCCGAGAAAATGAGCGTGCGGCACCAGAGATGTGATCTGAATGTCCTCCTGCACCCGTCGGTCTCTGATGCGCAGCAGATGGGTTATGTGCTTCGGATCGTCGAATCCGACGGCCCAGATATTCCCGTCAATGTCTTCAGTAAATGAAAAGATTTTTGCGATTTGGTCCAAGCGACGCCCATCCTGCCCCTTGATCTCAAAGAACCTGCCGAGCTGGTGCACCATCACTGTGCGATTGATCCCCAGCCAAACCTGACCCAAGTGGTCCTCAAACAGCGCATAGACATCTTGAATTGGACGTCCGTCAGCCATCGTGGTCAGCGAAACAGAGTCTGGACGAAAGACAGCCAGAGCGCCTCTAAGCCCCACCCAGAGAGAATTGTCGTTTCGAGCCATTACGGAGCTGACCTCGCTTCCTCCACTTAGGCCCTCGGTGGAGGAGAAGCTGACCACGGGGATCTCTCGAAAGAGATCCACACCCTTGTCAGTCGTGATCCACAAATTCCCCTCTCTGTCTTCGTAGATCGAATTCACTCGTTCGCCGGTCAGGCCTCGCGCGGCGCCGTAGTGGTCCGCATGGCCGTCATGAATGTGGTAGAGACCCTGAGACTCTGTTCCGACCCAGAGGGTTTGATGGCGATCGAGAAGCAGAGCTACCGCTCGAATAGTCGCGCCATCGAACCCGGGGACCACATAGCTTACGAAGCTTCCGTCACTGTAATAGCGCACTCCCAGCCCCGGCCCCACGCCGTCCATGGCCGCCCAGACCGAGCCCGCGGCCCCGGCAGCAAGCCCTACTACGCCATCACCTGAGGGATGATCCATCTGCTCTTGCATGTAGTGGCTTATCGAACTCCCGTTCCAGCGGCATAGCATCTGGCATCCGAACCAGATGTCTCCTGAGCCGTCCTCGGCAAGGGACGTCGCAAAATAGGCGGGGTTGCCGTCGCTCTCGTCCTTGGCGTAACACTTCAGATCGTTTCCAACGATTCGGCAAAGCGCCCCCTCGACGCCGCCCACGCGACTGCGAGTGATCCAGATTGCACCGTCGTGATCCTCGAGGATGCTCTCCACGCCGCCCCTCTTGATCGGGAAACTGAATGCCTCGCCGTCCTTGAGGCGGTACAAGCCGTGATAGGTGGCCATCCACAGACTTCCATCGCGGCTGCCCAAGATCCAGTTGATGCCCGATTCCGTTGGAAAGGATTTATGAGGCAACACCGGGGTCAATGTCACCCCGTCAAACCGAAGGAGACCGCTGGCGCCCGCAATCCAGATGTAGCCGTCGCTTGTCTGAGTGATCATGTGCGGCCCATGTGGGAAACCGTCCTGGACCCTCCAGACTGTGTGCGCATATTGGGAAATCAGCCTGTGAGGGTCGAGCGCCGCGGCAGTCCCGGTGAGGAACAGCGGCAGCAAGCTACAGACCGCTAGGACTGCCCGGTGGCGGGTCCGGGAACAAAGCGACGGAGAATTCCGATGGCGTTTCATGCAGGCTCGAGATGTTCGGACACAGAGGATCCCACCAGTTTGAGAGCGGCTCGACAGTAGTTGCGGCACGCCTGTCCTGCCCCGTAAGGAGGTAGAGCGCCCGTCCTATAGTTGTCTACAGGTTGCTATCGCTACATCTGGAGCAGGCCGCGGCGAAGCGCGATCGTCACCGCATGCGTTCTATCCTTTGCCTGAAGCTTGGCGACGAGATTCTTGATGTGGAAGTTGACCGTCGTCTCGGCAATGGCCAACTGGCCCGCGATCTGCTTATTGCGATACCCATCGCGAATGAGCCTGAGCACTTCCAGTTCGCGCACGGTAAGGTCGTCCTCGCCGAGATGCTCGGCTAAGCGCGCGGCAACTTCCGCTGGCACGTGCCGTCGGCCTGCATGGACCGAGCGGATCACTGCCAGCAGGTCGTCTTTGGGCATGCTTTTCAACACGTAAGCGGCGGCTCCGGCCCGCATCGCTCGCTGAATCTCACCATAGCTGTCCGAGGTTGTCAGCATGACGATACGCGCTCGAGGGAACTCGCCTCGAATGGCGATAAGAACGTCGGTGCCGTTCGAGCCGGGGAGTTGGAGATCCATCAGGGTCACATCTGGCTGATGCCGGCGAAATTCAGCCACAGCCTCCATCCCATTGCCCGCATGTCTTATCAGCCGCATATCCGGCTGCGATGCGATAACGGTGGCCAAACCCTCCCGGAAAACCGGGTGGTCTTCGACGCACAGGATTCTTATTGGCGCAGCGGAGCTCAGGGGGATACCTCTCGGAGTCGATTCTAATAGCGGCCTCGGTTCAATGCCCGTCGGACCGCTTCCCACCCTCCCTTACAAGGGTACTTCGGGTCTATCCCTATACAAGAGTGCAGGGCAGCTACTGCGGCATCTGAGGTGGCGGCAATTCCCGATGGGGATGACCCTACCACACACGCAGAGTCGGTACTGGCCGGACCATCTCACACGCCTTAATCCGTCGGACGCCGGCAACTGCGGTCACCCGAATCGACGAGGAGGGAAGCGATGCCTCAGGTACACGAGCCAGGATGCCCGGTGGCGTTTCAGGCGGTACGACACGTCAGGAAGATGCGCTCACCCCCACGCTACGCAATGAGGGTAGTGCGGAAACGAGTAGCCCAATTGGGCCAGTTGGCCCACCTGAGCCGTGTGGTCATCCTGGGGCAGCTGGCGGCCTCGATGACAAGCGAGGTCAATCAGACAATCACCGCGTCCTTCGTTAATGGCAAAGCGGGACTGCGCTGGCTCGCAGAAGCTGAAAGTACCCCGAGGATCGAGAAAACGCGCGAGGCGCTGCGCCGCACAGTTCGGGACGGCGAAAGGGCGGCCTTTGTCATTAACGGCATCCGCGCTGTCTTCAACAGTGTGGCCCGACCTTCAGTGGATCTCAATGACATCGTCGGTCAAGTGACGGTCTTGGCTCACAGTGGAATTGTGGTGGAGTGTAGAGGAAGGCATTGGTAATGGAAGGTCACCTCGAAGAGACGCTGGCGGTATCGAAGCCAGGTGCGACGCGAGCGCGCGAATGGATGCACCAGCTGATTACGCTGCTTGAGGCAGCTGTTGGTCAGCTTCACGACCAAGAACACCAAGCCCAGGGTACGTTGCGTGAAGCAGCCTCACTGTTGCGACAACAGGTTCATCCACCAGCAGCGGGAGAGGTTCCCGACGGAAAGGGGCGCTTGCTGGCCTGGCAGGCGCGCAAGGTGCGTGACTATATTGATAGTCACATCACCGGTCCGGTCCTCGTCGCGGATCTCTGCGCGCTCATTCAGCGCAGCGAAGCGCACTTCTCGCGCGCTTTTAGGCTCACTTTCGGAAGGTCACCTCATGCCTTCGTGATCAGGCGTCGCGTCGAATTGGCGGCTCAATACATGCTGCAGACTGAAATGCCCCTGAGTGATATAGCGCTGCGATGCGGATTTGCCGACCAGCCCCACTTGAGCAAGCACTTTCGACAGATAACGGAGCACACCCCGGCGGCCTGGAGACGCGCGCACCGCAGGGAAGATGACGGTGACCGAAACCGCTCTCTGGGGAAGCTTCTGGAGGAACGGATGCAGGCTAGGCGCTTCTTGCGCGAATCACCTGCCAACTTGGAAGGCGCAGCAAGCACGTGAGGTGCGGGCGCACTGGCCTTCGCAAGGGTCAAGTCGCTCTCGTGTGCTGCCCGTGAGCGCGTCGTTGACACCATGCTTGTCAAGCGTCGTTGTTGTCGCGTGCACTCGTCACTTCGACAGTGCAGTCTCTTCGGGCTGAAGTGCTTCGTGGTGCCGCCCATTGTGGGAACGTTGTGGTTGCAATCTCCTCGTTAGGATGATTAAAGGCTCGAGCTTGAGCACGCGGGCCGAGCAACTATCCGCATGTTTTTGAACACAGCGTCTCCTAGGGTCGTTACGACGGACAACACGCTTCCTAATCCGCCTCTTACGCGTCGCAGTTCGGGCTGACAGCTGAACCGAGAACCGGGTGTTCAGCGGAACAGCAGTTACGCCGAGCCAGGCGCACGCATATATCAACTCCAGGTATTCGGTTTCATTCGGCAGAAGCAGCGCGAGGCGGTCCCCCGTCGCAAAACCGTGCTGGGTCAGCGCGGCAGCATGCCTGCGACCCGAGAGTGCAGCTGTTGGAACGTCGGTCGCGCAGCGTCTGACACCAGTGCGGTAGCGCTCGCATGGTATCGAGCAGCGCGGCCAAGCGAGTGAGTGTGACTCACGGCAGGTACACGCGCGAGTCCTCAGGGAACGCGGCTGAAACCGGCAGGCCGATCGAGTTAGTCACGAGGGTTCACGGTGGCCGACGGCCGCTCGCAGCCGGCTCACCGATACAGGAAGCTAATAAGTCCCTCCGTGAGTGCTTGCGGTGAGCCGCCTTGGATCACGATCCATGGGTAGCCGGTGATCCATGGACTACCGGCCTCCTGGAGAATCGAGGGGCAACATGACAGAGGACTCTCGCATGAGCACTATCGTTCCAAAATCAACAAGTGCTCCGAAGCGTCAGCCCGCGCCGGGGGGCCGGCTGTTCTTCCTCGATCTCGCAGCCGGCCGAGTGCTGTCGGCCAATCCTGATGGAACCGGCCTTACGACGCTCGTCGAGGAGGGCAGGAAGCTGCCGGACGGGCTGGCCATCGACATCGCCGCCGGTCATTTGTACTGGACAAACATGGGCAATCCCAAGGCGAACGACGGATCGATCCTGCGCTCGGATCTCGATGGCAAGAACCTGACCACCATCGTGCCGCCGGGCGGCACCTTCACGCCGAAACAGCTCCAGATCGAGAAAAGCACGGGCAAGCTCTATTGGTGCGACCGCGAGGGGACGCGCGTGATGCGATCCAATCTCGATGGCTCGAGCATCGAGACGCTTGTCGATACGAGCGGAGGCGATCCACGTCCCGGTGCCGACCCGACCAAGTGGTGCGTAGGCATTGCCGTGGACATCGAGAAGGGCAAGTTCTATTGGACCCAGAAGGGCGGCGACAACGCCGGACAGGGCTCCCTCCTGCGTGCAAGCATCACCATGCCGCAAAGCCAGACAGCGGCTAACCGTCGCGACATCGAGTTGCTGTACGACGGGCTGCCCGAGCCGATCGACCTCGATATCGACCCGGGTGCTCGCATGCTGTATTGGACCGACCGCGGCGACCCGCCGCGCGGCAATACCGTGAATCGCGCGCCGCTCGACGTGTCGGCAGGCAAGCGCGGCGCGCCGGAGATCGTGTTCGACCACCTGATGGAAGGCATCGGCCTGGCGCTCGATCCCAAGGGCGGCCGCATGTTCGTGACCGATCTCGGCGGATCGATCTACAGCGCGAACCTCGACGGCACCAACCGGCAGACGCTGCAGATCGCGCTCGGAAACCTCAGCGGCATCGCGTATGCCGACGTGCCTGCGACATCAGGCGGCGCAAGCGCGGCTGCCGCCCAGAAACGCGGCGCGGAATAACCCCGCGGCCACGCGAATCAGCAAGACCCGCCAGTAAAGGAGCCATTGGAGCCATGCCCAATCGATCAATCGAAGCGAAGCCGCTTCCCACGCCGAACAGCGACTTCTACCAACTCGTGGAGGTGCTCACCGACGACGAGAAGGCCGTCGTGAGGACAGTGCGCAGGTACATGGAGAGCAAGGTCCAGCCGATCATCAACAAGTACTGGTCCGACGATGCGTTTCCGTTCGAGCTGCTCGCGTCCTTCAAGGAATTGGGCCTCGGCGGCCTGGGCTTCGAGGGCTACGGCTGCGCGGGCGGAACTCAGAAACTGTTCGGTCTGGTCGCGATGGAAATAGCCCGGGTCGATGCCTCGTTCTGCACGTTCTTCGGCGTGCACAGCGGACTGGCGATGGGCTCGATCTATCTCGACGGCTCGGAGGAGCAAAAGCAGAAATGGCTGCCGCCGATGGCGCGGTGGGAAAAGATCGGCTGCTTCGGCCTGACCGAGCCATTGGTCGGCTCGGGAACCAGCGGCGGCATGACGACCACCGCCAAGCGCGAAGGCGATACGTGGATTTTGAACGGCCAGAAGCGCTGGATCGGCAACGCGCCCTGGTGCGATGTGTCGATCATCTGGGCGCGCGACGTCGCCGACAACCAGGTGAAGGGCTTCATCGTCGAGAACAAGGCCACGCCGGGCTTCAGCGTCGAGAAGATCGAGCACAAGATCGCGCTCAAGGTCGTGCAGAACGGCCAGATCACGCTGAAGGAGGTGCGCGTGCCGGAAGCGAACCGCCTGCAAGGCGGGAACTCGTTTCGCGATACCGCGCGCGTACTGCGGATGACCCGCTACATGGTGGGCTGGTCCTCGACCGGTGTTCAGATGGGCGCGTTCGAGGCGACGCTCAAGTACACGCAGGAGCGCCTCCAGTTCGGCAAGCCGATCGCGTCGTTCCAGATGGTGCAAGACCTGCTCGCCAAGATGCTTGCCAACGTGACCGCCTGCCAATGCTTGATGATGCGGCTGGCACAGCTAACCGATGAAGGCAGGCTCAGCGACCACCAGGCGGCGCTCGCGAAGGCGTTCTGCACGGCGAAGTCGCGCGAGACGGTCGCCTGGGGGCGCGAGCTCTTGGGCGGCAACGGCATCGTCGCCGACTACAACGTTGCGCGCTTCTTCGCCGACGCCGAAGCACTCTATTCCTACGAAGGCACGTACCAGATGCAGAACCTGATCGTCGGCAAGGCGATCACGGGCATCGGCGCCTTTCTGTGACGGGCGCCGCGGCCACCAACCACCAAATCCAGCATTCAGAGGCGAAAGTGAGCGAAATCCTGACCGAGCGCTTCGAAGGCATCCTTCAAATCCAGTTCAACCGACCGGAAAAGAAGAATGCGATGACGATGAGCATGTACTCCACAGTGGCGGAGCTGCTCGATGCCGCTGCCAAGGACGACGAGACGCGGGTTGTGCTCCTGCACGGCGCCGGCGATGCATTCTGCGCGGGCAATGATCTCGGAGATTTCCTCCACAACCCCCCGAAGAGCGACGACAGCCTGCAGGCGCGCTTCATCCATGCGCTGATCGAGTTCGACAAGCCGCTCGTCGCCGCGGTGCACGGCGTCGCCATCGGAGGGGGAACGACGATGCTCACGCATTGCGACTTTGTCTATGCGGCGGAGCACACGAGATTCCAGATGCCCTTCGTGAATCTCGCCCTGGTGCCCGAGCTGGGAACGACCTATCGGCTTCCCGCGCAGATCGGCTACCTCGCTGCGGCGGAATTGGTTCTACTGGCGCTGCCGTTCGATTCACGCCGCGCAGCGGAGCTGGGATTCGTCACGCGCGTCGTGGCCGAGGCGGACCTCATGGCAACGGCCATGGACAGGGCGCACAGACTGACACAACAGCCGGCCGGGGACGTGCACGCGAGCAAGCGGCTGATGAAACGCGCCTTGGGTGCTCAAATGGCGACGGCTGCCGAGCTCGAGAATCAAGAGTACGCGTCGCGATTGCAGTCGGCTGAAGCCAAGGAAGCGATCACGGCGTTTTTCGAGAAGCGCCGACCCGATTTCACGAAGACCAAAGCAGCTTGAGGATCCCGGCCATGAGCTCAACGGTAACTTCCTCGACACTCGAAGCCTCTTCAGCGACGGGGCTGAAGCTCGAGAACGTTCTGTACGAAAAGCGTAACCGCATCGCCTACGTGACGGTCAATCGACCGAAAGCGCTCAATGCGCTGAACACACCGACCTGGAAGGATCTGCGCACAGCGTTCGAAGATGTGCGCGACGACGCCGCCATCCGTGGTGCTATCCTTACGGGCGCCGGCGACAAGGCGTTCATCGCGGGCGCGGACATCACCGAGCTCGCGACGCTCGCGTCTTTCGAGGCTGCGCGGGCGAGTCGTTTCGGCCAGGATGTTCTCGACCTCATCGAAAACTTGGGAAAGCCGGTGATCGCGGCCGTCAATGGTTTTGCGCTGGGCGGCGGGTGCGAGACTGCGATGGCATGCACGCTTAGGATCGCCGTCGAGCGCGCGTCGTTCGGTCAGCCGGAGGTCAAGTTGGGTCTTCTTCCCGGTGGAGGCGGAACGCAGCGGCTCCCTCGGCTGGTCGGCAAGGGTCGAGCGCTGCAGCTCATTCTCTCCGGGGAGACGATCGACGCGCGGGAGGCATGGCGCATCGGGTTGGTCAACGAGGTCGTTCCGGCGGCGGATCTCATTGCGCGGTCTGAAGCCATCCTGAAGCAGATCGCTTCCAACGCACCGATCGCGATCCAGCTCGCGCTCGAGGCGACAAACAAGGGCCTGGAGACCAGCCAGGCGGAAGGGATGCTGCTCGAGGCATCCTACTTCGGCCTGTGTGCGGCGACCGAGGACAAGAAGGAGGGCACCCAGGCCTTCCTCGAAAGACGCGCGCCCCAATTCCACGGGCGGTGAAACAACGCGCCGCACGCGGCGATTGAGCGGAGTATCTTATGGCAAGCGACAACATCTTTTCGGGACTCAAGGTCGTGGACCTCGCGAGCTTTATCGCGGGTCCCAGCGCCGCGGTGATCCTGGGCGATTTCGGCGCCGACGTCATCAAAGTCGAGCCGCCGAGTGGCGATCTTTGGAGGCACGGCCACCAGATTCCACCGCAACCGCAAGCGGCGGAGCCGTACCCCTGGCACCTTGCCAACCGCAACAAGCGCGGCATCACGCTCGATATGAAGTCCCCGAGCGCGCGGCCGGTCCTCGAGCGGTTGGTCAAGTGGGCGGACGTGCTCATCGTCAATACGCCGCACCCCGCGCGCAAACGCTTGAAGCTCGAGTACGACGATGTTGTGCAATGGAATGCGCGTCTGATCTATGCGGATCTCACTGGCTTCGGCGAGAAGGGCCCGGACGCGGATCTTCCGGGCTTCGATATTACGGCGTACTGGGCGCGAAGCGGTCTGCTATCCATGACGCGGGATGCGGGTGCACCGCCGACTTGGCCGGTAGCCGGCAGCGGGGACAATGCCACCGCCGTCGGTCTTTACTCGGCCATCGTAACGGCGTTGTATCGCCGTGAGCGTACGGGCCAGGGATCCTATGTCACCACTTCCCTGCTCGCTGAAGGCGTCTGGTCGGCAAGCGTTTCGATTCAGGCCGCGCTGTGCGATGCGAAGTTTTTCGGGCAGCACGACCGCAAGCATCCCGCAAATGCAGCATTGAATGTATATCGCTCTGCGGATGAGACCTGGTTCGTTCTCATCGTCACGCCTGACAAGGTAGCGGCGGTGGCCAATGCCATTGGCCGAGCAGATCTGCTGACTGATCCCCGCTTCTCCGAGCCGGCGAAGCTGATGCTGAACATGCCGCACCTGACCGCAATCCTCGATGAGGTTTTCAGCTCGCAGCCGATGGCTCATTGGTACGAGGTCTTCAATGGCGTTCACGTCACCTTCGGTGCGGTGCGTGGCCCACAGGAAGTCATTGGCGATCCGCAGCTGCGGATGAATGAAATCATCGTTCCACTCGAAGGCGCCGGCGGAAAGCTGACCTCGACCATCAGCAGCCCCCTTCAGGTGCATGGGGTCCCTAAGGTCGCCGCAAAGCGGGCCCCGTCACTGGGGGAACACAATGAGGAGGTTCTCGAGCAGCTCGGGTTTAACGCGACGGAGATCGATGCCTTGCAGGCAAGCGGCGCGGTCCCGAAAGCGGCGGAACACGCGGTCGCGGCGGTCGGCTAAGGCCGCTCGCGAAGTGCGATACGGAAGGCGCCGCCTTTGGGGGCGGCGCAGGAATCTGAACATCTGATTACGAGGAGAGCTGAACATGTCAACCACCAAGCCTATTCGCCGCGTCGCCATCATCGGGACCGGTGCGATTGGCGCGAGCTGGACCGCCCTGTTCCTGGCGAAGGGCCTGGAGGTGGTGGCGACCGACGTCGCGCCGAATGCGGAGGCCGCCCTGAAGCGTTTCATTGAATCGGCCTGGCCTATGCTCAAGCGATTGGGGCTGGCCGCCGGCGGGTCCCAATCGAAACTTTCTTTCACGGCCGATCTCGCGACTGCGGTCAAGGGTGCGGACCTCGTCCAGGAGAATGGCCCGGAGAGGATCGACTTCAAGAGGAAGCTGTACGGCCAGCTCGATGAGCTGTTGCCTGCCGATGTGATCATTGCGTCGAGCTCCTCCGGTCTCACGATGAGCGAGATCCAATCGGCCTGCCGTTCTCACCCCGAGCGCTGCGTGATCGGACATCCGTTCAACCCCCCACATCTGGTGCCGCTGGTCGAGATCGTGGGTGGCACCAAGACTTCCGAAGAGACGATCCAACGCGTTGCGGAATTTTATACGGCGCTGGGAAAAAGGACGGTTCGACTGCACAAGGAAGTGCCGGGCCATGTCGCCAATCGTCTGCAGTCCGCCCTCTCGCGGGAGGTTTACCATCTGGTTGCCGAAGGCGTCGTCACCGCTGCCGATGCCGACACCGCCTTGTCGTGGGGGCCTGGCCTGCGGTGGGGCATCATGGGCAGCCTGCTTCTCAACCATCTCGGCGGCGGCCAAGGCGGCATCGAGCACTTCTTCGAGCAGTTCGCCGGTCCTATGACAGCGTGGTGGAAGGTTCTCGGGCAGCCGGTGTTGACGCCCGAAGTGCAAAAGCAACTGATCGACAGCGTGCGCGCCGAAGTCGGTTCGCGCTCCGTTGACGAACTAGCGGCCGCGCGAGACGAAATGCTGCTCGAGCTCATCAAGCTGCGCACGAAGGTCGAGAGCGGCTCCGAAACCTCCGCGAAAACGGTCAGAGCCGGTTGACGGTCAGGACTTCGGCGCGTGCCAAGGCGCGCGTCAGAGACGGCACCCGCAATCGCAAACAGCAGAGCGCAAGATGAGTGAATCCACAGTCGTTTCCCCACCGCTAGTAACCTCCACCTCCGACCGTCCGACGCGACCGCGCATCGTCATTGTCGGTGGTGGCTTCGCGGGGATCGCGACTGCCAGGGCACTGCGACCTTGCGACGCTGAAGTGACCGTGATTGATCGTCGCAACCATCACATTTTCCAACCGCTGTTATATCAAGTGGCGTCCTCGGTGCTGGCGCCCTCAGATGTCGCCGCGCCGATTCGGCAGCTGGCAGCCAGCCAGAAAAATGTGTCCGTGTTGCTGGCCGAAGTCGTCGGGGTTGACTTGGAATCGCAGTCTGTCGATGTCGAGTATTCCAACATCGGGACCAAGAAGATCAACTTCGACTACCTGGTAATCGCCGCGGGCAGTCAGTCGAGCTATTTCGGTCACAACGAATTCGCCAAGTATGCTCCGTGCCTGAAGACACTCACGGATGCGGAGACAATACGCACCAAGATCCTGAGTGCCTACGAAATGGCGGAGTTTACTGACGATGCCGACGAGCGGCTGCGACAAATGACATTTGTGCTTGTTGGTGCTGGGCCAACCGGGGTGGAGTTGGCTGCCTCGATCGCGCAAATGACCACCACAACCTTGCGCTCGAACTTTCGACGGATCAACCCTGCGAACACGTCGATTTTCCTGCTGGAGGGCGGCAAGCGGGTACTGCCCAGCTTCGCGGAAACGTTGGCAAATAAGGCGGCCGCGCGCCTGGCGAAGCTCGGCGTGAAGGTGGTCACAGGCGCGATGGTGGAGCACATCGATGAACGCGGCGTGACGGTGGGCGGGAAGAGGATCGAGAGCGCTACGGTGTTATGGACAGCGGGCGTCTCGCCTTCGCCGCTGGTGAAGATGCTCGGTGTTGCGACCGATCGGGCTGGTCGAGCATGCGTCAGCCCGCACCTGAATCTACCGGATAACCGCAGGGTATTTGTAGTCGGTGATGCGGCCATGCTGATGCAGGACGGCAAGCCGCTGCCGGGAGTGGCACAGGTCGCAATACAACAGGGCAGGTACGTCGGACGGTTGCTTGCCCAGGAAAGCCGAGGCAGCACACCGCCGCGCCCCTTCCGGTATTTCGACAAAGGCAATATCGCGGTGGTGGGCAAGAACTTCGCCGTCATGGAGTCGGGGCGACTCCGGTTGGCTGGATTTACGGCCTGGCTCGGTTGGGCTGTCATCCACCTGATGTTTCTGCCACAGCTACAGAATCGTCGGCGCGTTCAAAACCAATGGTTTTGGAGCTACTTCACCGGGCAGCGCAGCTCGCGTTTGGTTGCTGAAGTACCGCATAGGGGCGCGTAGCCCGGGCGGCTCCCGCTGCCTAGCGTTACCGTCGCCGACCTGAGCGTGTACTTAACCGGCCAGCGGAGCACTCCATGAACAGATCGATCGACAACTCTCCTCCTTCCAGCGAACAACTGACCACTAGCGCCGGCAATCCCATTGCCGATAACCAGAATTCCCTCAGTGCCGGGCCTCGGGGGCCGCTGCTGCTGCAGGACTACCAGCTGCTGGAGAAGCTCGCTCACCAGAACCGCGAACGCATTCCGGAACGTCCGGTGCACGCCAAGGGCTGGGGTGCGTACGGTACGCTGACCATCAGCGGTGACATCTCGAAGTACACCAAGGCCAAGATGCTGCAGCCCGGCACCAAGACCCCCCTGGTCGCGCGTTTCTCGACCGTTGCCGGCGAGCTCGGTGCCGCCGATGCCGAACGCGACGTGCGCGGCTTCGCGATCAAGTTCTACACCGAGGAAGGCAACTGGGATCTGGTCGGGAACAACACGCCGGTGTTCTTCGTGCGCGACCCGTACAAGTTCCCCGACTTCATCCATACCCAGAAGCGCCACCCCAGGACCCATTTGCGCTCGCCAAAGGCGATGTGGGATTTCTGGTCCCTGTCACCCGAGAGCCTGCACCAGGTAACGATCTTGATGTCCGACCGTGGTCTGCCGACCAGCGTGCGCCACGTCAACGGCTACGGCTCGCACACCTACAGCCTGATCAACACTGCCGGTACACGCGTGTGGGTGAAATTCCACTTTAAGACCCAGCAGGGGCATAAGCACTGGAGCAACGCTGAGGCTTCCGAAGTAGTCGGGCGCACCCGCGAATCCACCCAGGAGGATCTGTTCGGCGCGATCGAGAAGGGCGACTTCCCGAAGTGGACGATGCAGGTTCAGATCATGACTGACGCGCAGGCGCAGGAATGGTCCCAGCGCACTGGCTGGAACCCGTTCGACCTGACCAAGGTGTGGCCGCACCGCGACTCCCCGGTGATCGACATCGGTACGCTGGAACTGAACCGCAATCCGGAGAACTATTTCGCCGAGATCGAGCAGGCCGCATTCGCGCCCTCCAACATTGTTCCGGGCATCAATTTCTCCCCGGACAAGATGCTGCAGGCGCGCGTCTTCAGTTACGCCGATGCACACCGTTACCGCCTCGGCACGCATTACGAGGCATTGCCGGTCAACGCGCCGCGCTGCCCAGTGCATCACTACCACAAGGACGGTCCGATGCGGTTCTTCGACAACAACACGAAGAACCCGGACGCTTACTACGAGCCCAATTCGTTCAACGGGCCGAAAGAGGACCGGCGCTTCGCCGAGCCGCCGCTACCCCTGCATGGCGACGCGGACCGCTATAACCATCGCGACGGGAACGACGACTATACGCAACCCGGCAACTTGTTCCGCCTGTTCGATGCCGGGCAGAAGCAACGTCTCTTCGAGAACATCGCCGCTGCGATGCAGGGTGTGCCAGAAGTGATCCAGGACAGGCAGATCGGGCTGTTTGCGAGGTGCGACCCCGCCTACGGGGCAGGTGTGGCCAAAGCTTTGAATCTTGATCCCGCCGGCCGCAATCGAGCGAAGGATATCGGCGCTGCGGACAAGCCCGAGGAGGCCTCGTTACGGGCACCTGCAGCAACCGGACCAAGCAACCTTTCGTTGTGAAGCGCAGATTGGATCTCGGGGCTTTTTGGGGGACCGAGCGGACGGGGGCTAGGGAGGACGTGCGGTGACCGAGTTCGTAGGTTCGATGCCCTGTTTGCTCGGGCCTCATAGTTGCCGACAAAAGTCACCCAATTCAAATGCGACTGGGGTGGGACGCGCTGATACGGGATGATCCCTCCAATGCATGTGACTCGCCGTTCAGAGGATCGCGGACTCGCCGACTTTGGTTGGCTTAAGAGTCGTCATACGTTTTCGTTTGGGGACTATCACGATCCTGACCACATGGGGTTCGGTCCCTTACGCGTCATCAACGAAGACCGCGTCGCGCCTGGGAAGGGACTCGGCGAGCACGCTCACCGCGACATGGAAATTCTGTCGTGGGTCCTTAAGGGGACGCTCGAACACAAAGACAGCTTGGGAACCGGCGCGCAAATCCGCCCGGGCGAGTTGCAGCGCATGAGTGCGGGCACCGGTGTCGCACACTCCGAGTTCAACGGCTCAGCCCGCGAACCCGTGCATTTCCTTCAAATCTGGCTGCTCCCCGAGCGCTCGAGCCTTAGCCCCGAGTATGAACAACGTGCGTTTCCGGCGCCGGAACTGCTAA
>Ga0209488_10000127_pt1 | contig 56732 bp, 34 predicted proteins | sample Rivendell_Oct201_8_FD_188349 | JGI IMG/M metagenome (GOLD analysis project Ga0209488, IMG submission 188349) | Vadose zone soil microbial communities from the Eel River Critical Zone Observatory, Northern California, USA -... | ecosystem: Environmental > Terrestrial > Soil > Vadose zone >...
CGGATGGAGTCACCGCCGAGGTCGAAGAAGTTGTCGTCGCGGCCGATCCGGTCGAGTCCGAGCACCTGGCGCCATACCGCGGCCAGCGCGGACTCCACCGCCCCCTCCGGCTCCGCATACGCCGCCTCCAGCGCCGGCCTCGTCCCCTCCGGCTCCGGAAGGGCCCGCCGATCCACCTTCCCGTGCGCCGTCAAGGGAAGCACCGGTAGCCGAACGAACACCGCCGGCACCATGTGCTCCGGAAGCTTCGCGCGCAGATGCGCCCGAAGCGCTCCCACACCCGGCTCCGCCCCCTCCCCGCGAGTCACCACGTACGCCACCAACTGCCGGTCCCCCGCCCCATCCTCCCGCGCCACCACCACGCTCTCCCCTACCCCCGCATGGCTCGACAGCGCCGCCTCGATCTCACCCGTCTCCACGCGGAACCCACGCACCTTCACCTGATCGTCCAAACGCCCCACGTACTCCAACTCCCCACCGCGCCAGCGCCCCCGATCCCCGCTCCGGTACATCCGCGCCCCCGACACCCCACTGAACCGATCCGCCACGAACCGCTCCGCCGTCAGCCCCGCTCGATTCCAATACCCCCGCGCCACCCCTCGACCCCCCACCCACAGCTCTCCCGCCACTCCCTCCGGCACCGGCTCCCCGTTCCCGTCCAGCACGTACACACGCATATCCGGCAGCGGCCGCCCGATCACGCTCCCCACTCCCCCACGAGCATCCTCCTCACCCAACCACCGCCACGTCACATGAATCGTCGTCTCCGTGATCCCATACATGTTCACCAGCCGCGGCCGATCCTCCCCATGCCGCGCGAACCAACCCGCCAAGCTCCCCGGATCCAGCGCCTCCCCCCCGAAGATCACCCACCGCAACGACTCCCCTCTCCCTACCCCTCCCGCCTCCTCCGCTCGCATCAACTGCCGGAACGCCGACGGCGTCTGGTTCAACACCGTCACTCCCTCCCGATCCACCAACCCCCAAAACTCCTCCGGCGACCGACTCACCCCGTGCGGCACCACCACCAATCGCCCCCCGTACAGCAACGCCCCCCACATCTCCCATACCGAGAAATCAAACGCGTACGAGTGAAACAGCGTCCACACATCTCCCCGGCCGAACCCAAACCCCTCCTCCGTCACCTCGAACAGACGCACCACGTTCGCGTGCGTCACCACCACTCCCTTCGGCTCTCCCGTCGATCCCGACGTGTACATCACGTACGCCGCATCTTCCGGCTTGCTCCCACCCTCCTCCCATTCCTCCTCCTCTTCACTCCCCCACTCCAACAACTCCTCCACGAACACCACCGGCCCCGAAAACCCAGGCACCCGACTCTCCAACCCCCGATGCGTCACCAGCACCCGCGCACCGCAGTCTTCCGCCATATACCGAAGCCGTTCCTCCGGATACTCCGGATCCATCGGCACGTACGCTCCACCCGACTTCAACACACCCAATATCCCCACCACCAAATCCAACGACCGATCCACGCACAAACCCACCCGCGTCTCCCGCCTCACACCCAACGATCGAAGTCGACGCCCCAGAATGCCCGACCGGCGATCCAGATCCCCATACGTCAGCGACTCCCCACCGAACACCACCGCAATCCCCTCGCCGCGATCCCCCGCTACACGCCCGTACCACTCGTGCAAACTCCCCCCCACCGCACCACTCACCCCACCATTCCACTCCTCCAACACTCGCCTCCGCTCCGCGCGGCCCATGATCCGATATTCCGAGAGCGGGCGGGCGGGGTCGGCCGCGATCCCGTCGAGGAGCCGGCGATAGTGCTCCACGAACTGCTCCACGGTGGCGCGATCGAAGAGATCCGTTCGGTACTCGAGGGATCCGGAGAGGCCGTCATCGGCCTCCTGGATCTCGAGCGAGAGGTCAACCTTCGCGCTTCGGGTCTCTCCGGGCAGCGGCGTCACCGTGAGATCCGGAACCTCGAGCGCTTGTCCCGGGAGGTTCTGCAGGGTGAACATCGTCGAGAAGAACGGCGTTCGACCCGGCTCCCGGAACGGCCTCAGCTCGGAGACCAGGCGATCGAACGGCAGAGATTCGTGCTCCCGCGCCTCGAGCACGACCTCCTGCGCGAGGCGAACGGCCTCTCGAAAGGAAGGGTCACCGGACAGGTCTGTACGCAGAACCAGCGTGTTCACAAAGAGCCCGATGAGCTCCTCCACCTCGGGTGTCCCGCGGCCCGCGATCGGCGTCCCAACGCAAATATCGACCTGCCCGGTCCAACGATGGAGCAGCGCCTGAAACGCGCTCAGAAGCGTGACGAATAAGGTGGTCCCCTCAGATCGGCTCAAATCTCGAAGAGTGTCCGTCAGCCGCCGCGGGAGCTCGAAGCAGACATTTCCCCCTCCCCATGCGAGATCCGGCTTTCGCGGCCGGTCCGTGGGAAGCGCGAGATCGGGGACGCCGGCATTCAGGCGCTTCTGCCAGTAGGCGCGGTCGGCATCGAGCACGCCGCTCTTCCACGACTCGCGCTGCCGGGCGGCGAACTCGGAATACTGGATCGGGAGGTCTGGAAGCGGGGAGGTTTCCCCCGCCGCGAATGCGGCGTAGAGCCGCATCATCTCCGTCACGAGGATGGAGACCGACCAGCCGTCGATTGCGATGTGATGCACCGTGATCAGGAGAACGTGGTCGCATTCTCCAAGACGCACGAGCCTTGCCCTGATGGGTGGGCCGGACCGCAAATCGAACGGAAGGGCGGCTTCTTCGTTGGCCAGCTCTATCGCACGGGCCAATCGACCCGCCTCCGGAAGAGCGCAAAGGTCACGGACCTCGAGGTATGCGGGAGGTGGTGGCGCGATCACTGCGATCGGAGCGCCGTTCACCTCGGGATACGAGGTGCGGAGCACCTCGTGTCGAGCCACGACCTCTTCCAAGCTTCGCTCCAGGACCCTCGCGTCGAGGCGCCCCTCCAGTCGCAGGGATATCGCGACGTTATAGGCGTTACCATCCGGATCGAGCTGGTGCAGGAACCAAAGGCGTTCCTGGGCGAAGGAGAGCGGGGCGGTCACTCGGCGTTCCCTCCGGCGTCGGATACGCCTCGAGCGACCGCGGCGACCAGCTCGGTGGCGGGAGGGGCCGCCGCAACCAACTGGGATGCCGCCTCGATCAACGTCGCAATTCCGTAAACGGTCGGTGTCTTGAAGAGATCACGCAGGGTGAGGATCGCGCCGAAGCGGCTTCGAAGCCGCGACACGAGCTGCATGGCAATGAGCGAATCGCCGCCCGACTCGAAGAAATCGTCATGAACGTCGATCCAAGACGCCCGTAGTACTTCTCCCCAGATCGCCGCGACGATCCGTTCGGTCTCCGTTCCGGGCGGGGTCTTGGCCGTCGTCCCTCCCCTGTCTTCCGTCTCGTTGGACAAGAGCGCGTCGCGGTCCACCTTGCCGTTCGCGGTCAGCGGAAGCCGATCCGAGATCACGAAGGCCGAGGGGACCATGAACTCCGGCAGCTTCGTCCGCAGGAACGCCCTGAGATCACTGCTCGTGATAGGATCGGCGGCGACGTGCGCGACCAGCTTCCGATCTCCCAACGGGCCCCGGGGCGCGGACACGGCGCACGCGCGAACAGACGGGTGCTGCCCGAGAACCGCCTCCACTTCTCCCGGTTCGACCCGGAAGCCTCGAACCTTCACCTGCTCATCCACGCGCCCCAGGAACTCGATCGTCCCGTCGCGTTGGTGCCGGGCGAGATCTCCTGTCCGGTACATGGTCGCGCCGGCTTCACCAAAGGGGTCGGCCAGGAACCGCTCCGCCGTGAGATTTTCGCTGTGGTGATATCCGCGCGCCACACCATCGCCGGCGATGAAGAGCTCGCCGGGAACGCCGGCCGGAACGGGCCGAAGCTCCTTGTCGAGGAGATAGATCCTCGAGTTGGCGATCGGGCGCCCAATGGGAACGACGCGCCCGATCTCGGACGCATCGGTTGCCGTGTGCGCGCAGGCGACGACCGTGCCCTCGGTTGGCCCATAGGCGTTGATCAGCCGGAGTCCCGGGATCGCCTCCAGAACGCGCCGGGCTGCGGCAGCCGGCATGGCGTCCCCCCCGACGATAAGCTGCCGCAGCCCCCTCAGGTCATCCAGCCGCTCGTCCACCATCAGGGGGAAGAGTCCGGTAATGAGCACCACGGTCGTGACGCAGTGCTCGCGCAATGCCTCGCCGATCTCCTCGAGCGAAGGCGTGCGCGACGGGTGAAGCACGAGGCGACCTCCGTTCAGGAGGCATCCCCAGATCTCCAGCGCGGACGGATCGAACGAGAGCGATACCACTTGGAGAACGACCTCGTCCTCGTCGAAGCGGACCCAATTCGTGTTCCGCACCAGGCGCACGATTCCTCGATGGGTGACCTCCACGCCCTTGGGACGACCCGTGGACCCCGAGGTGTACATGATGTACGCGAGGCGATCCGGCCCGCCGTCGCCGCCTTCCCGTTTCGCGCGTTGGGGGGCGACGTCGTGTGCGGCGCCCGTGAAGGGGTCTGCGTCATCGACGCAGAAGACGGCGGCAGCGGAGGCCGGCAGTCTGCTGAGGACTCGCCGCTGCGTGAGCAGCACCGGCGTGTCCAGATCCTCGAGCATGAACCGGAGCCGGTCGGCCGGATAGGCGGGATCGATCGGCACGTATGCTCCACCCGATTTGAGCACGGCGAGCATCGCGATGATCGCTTCGGGCGAGCGCTCCATGCAGATCGCGACAGGCGACTCCGGCTGGATCCCGAGAGCGCGCAGTCTATTCGCGAGGACGTCGGCCGCCTCGTTCAGGGCGCGATACGTCAGGGTCCGACTCTCGTGAACCAGGGCGATCGCTTCCGGCCGACGCGCTACTTCCTCCTCGAACAGCTCGTGGACGCACCGGTCCGGATAGTCGAATGAAGGAGGCTGCGCGGCAGGATCCGGGGCGTGCGGCAGCCAGCGGTTCCACTCGACCAGCGTTTGCCGCCGCTCCTCCTCGGGCAGCATTGTCAGGTCCCTGAGGCTCCCCTCCGGATTCGCCGGAATGGATTGGAGAAGGGCCTCCACGTGTCCGAGCATGCGCTCGATGGCATCGGAGCTAAAACGGTGACGGTCGTAGACGATCTGCAGGGAGAGGCGCCGCCCCGGCGCGGCCGCCAGGCTGATCGGATAGTTGGTCTTGTCCCAAGCCCTGAGGTCGCGGGTTCCGAGCGCCCCGAGTTTTATGCGGGCTTCGATCGGGTAGTTCTCGAAAACGAGAATGGTCTCGAACAGGGGCTTTCCCTGCGGGACCTCGCTCCATCGATGGGCGTCGATCAGAGGCGTGTGCTCATAGCGCAGGGCCTCGAACTGGCGGTCCTGGATCTCGTGAAGCCAGGGGAGGACCGGCATGCCCTCGGGAACTCGCAACCGGAGCGGAACGGTATTGATGAAGAGACCGACCGTGGATTCCGCCTCACGTAGATCTGCAGGCCGCCCGCTCGCGACGCTTCCGAACAGAACATCCTCTTCCCCGCTGTAGCGGCTGAGAAGGATCGCCCACGCGGCACGAACGAGGCTCGCCACCGTGAGCGCGTTGCACCGCGCGAAAGCATCGAGCGCCGCGGTGACTTCGGAGGAAAGCTCCCGCCGCCGCTCGCGGTAGACGTCATCCAGCGCCACATCGCCCGGAGCTTCGATCGCGGTGGGATCGGTGTCGGGGGCATCGAGACGCAGCGCGGTAGCCGTGCGGAATCCACGGAGACGCTCGCGCCAGAAAGCCTCCGAGGCGCTCCCATCCTGCTTTTGGAGCCAGGCGATGTAGTCCCGGTATGCGGCGGCGGGGGGTAGGGCCGCCTCCCGGCCCTCCTTTCGCGATTGTACGAAAGTCGCCAGCTCGTCGAGCAGGAGCGGGATCGACCAGCCATCCAGGATCAGGTGATGGTGGGTCAGAACCACGTGATGCACGTCGTCGTCCGTTCGGATGAGGGCGAATCTCAAGAGTGGCGCCCGGGACAGATGAAACGGACGCGACCGCTCGGCCCGCAGGTATTCTTCGAGACGCGCCTCCCGCTCCGATTTCTCGAGCGAGCGATAGTCGATGGATTCCCACGGGAGCTCTGCTTTGCGCCGCACGACCTGAAGGGGCTGATCCAGACCATCCCATAGGAATTCGGTTCGGAACGCGGAATGGCGCGCGACCAAGGCGCTCCAGCCCGCCCGAAGGAGATCCTCGTCCGGCTCACCGTCGATCCTCCAGCTCAGTTGCTCGACGTAGGCGGCGGGATCGCCCTGGTCGAGGGAGTGGAAGAGCATCCCCTGCTGTAACGGGCTCAGCGGATAGACGTCTTCGACTCCCGGGTCATCTCCGAACAGCCGCTCCAGCGATTCCGCGCCCAGCCCGGCGAGCGGAAACTCCTCAGGAGAGAGAGCGCGTGGCCCGCGGATTCCCTCCCCCACGGCGAGCGCGCACAGCTCCTCACAGTACAGGCGCGCCAGCCGTTCGACGGACGCGCGCTCGTGTCGATCGCTGCTGTACGACCACGTTATCTGGAGCTGTCCTTCCGCGACGAAGGCGTTCACGTCGAGGAGGTGGGTTCGCGGCGCCCGTGGGCTTCGGGTCTCTTGGAGCGGCTCTCCCGCGAACGAGAAGGGGCCGGCTGGAGTTACCATCCCGTCCAGCTGACCCAGGTAGTTGAAGCAGATCTCGGCCGTCGGAGGAACGCTCCCGTCCGGCACGCTCGTCCCACGGGCGGAGAGAAATCGAAGGACTCCATAGCCGATCCCGTGGTTGGGGATGGAGCGAAGCACACGCCGGACGGCGTCCACTGTGGCGAACGCGTCTTCCCGCCCACGCGCCGCTCCGGCGTCGAGAAGGACCGGAAACATGGTTGTGAACCAGCCCGTCGTCCGAGAGAGATCCACGTCCTCGAAGATCTCCTCGCGCCCATGGCCTTCGAGGTCGATGAGCCATGGCCCGGGACCTCCCCACGATTCGAGTGCGCGAGACAAGGCGGCCAGAAGCAGGTCGTTGATCCGGGCGCCGTAGGTCACCGTGGCCTGATGGAGCAGGGCGCTCGTCTCCTCCCGGGAGAGTCGCGTCGGGAGCGTCCGCGTAGAGCTCTCGATGCCGGGGGACCGGCACGTCGGGTCCTCTCCCAAGGCATTCCGATCGGTTGGCACAGGCCGCGGGCGCGACCGGAGTGGATCGGTCCAGAAAGCCCCTTCGGCGAGCGCCGCGGGAGTTCGCGAATATTCGGTCAACCGCTCGGCCCAGGCCTTGAAGGAGGTGGTCTTCGGTGGAAGGTCCGGCCCCGATCCGCACCGAATCTGCTCGTAGGCCGCCGCGAGATCTTCGAGCAGGATCCGCCAGGAAACACCGTCCACCACCAGATGGTGGGCGGCCAACAGGAACCGGGCCGGCTCCCCCCGACTTGCCTGTTCCCTCTCGAAGAGCACCGAGCGGAACACGGGTCCGCGCTCGAGATCGAGACTCGCCTGGACCGCGGCGCATGCGGCCTCGAATCGCTCACCGAAATCGGGGACTCCGATTCTCGTGAAAGGAACGAGGGCGTCGGGGTCCCCTACGAACTGCCTCCATCCCGAGCCATCCCTGACGAAGCGGTGTCTAAGGGCATCGTGGTGACGCAAGAGGATCCCCACAGCCTGCTCGAGCGCATGGAGATCTGGCGGGTCGCGCAGCGTCAGCAGCACGGACTGGTTGTCGTGGTGCGGATCGGGCGCGCTCTGCTCCAACAGCCATCTTTGGATCGGGATCAGCGGCACCTCCCCCGAAACGAGACCCTGCTCCGCAAGGACCGAGCCGGACTCGGTGGCCGCCTCGGCGAGTGCCGCGATCGTCGGGCGCTGAAAGAATGCCCGGGTGGTGATCCGGAGCCCCTTCCGCCGGGCGAGCGCCACTATCTGGATGCTGAGAATGGAGTCGCCGCCCAGGGAGAAGAAATTGTCGAACACACCGACGCGTGGAAGCCCGAGCGTTTCGGCCCAGATGGTCGCGAGCGTCTCCTCGATCGGCGTACGCGGCGGAACGAGAGTTCGAGTTGCTTCCGGATCTTGCTTGGGAAGGGGCAGATCGTTGCGCGCGACCTTGCCCCCTGTCGTACGCGGAAGCGCGTCCATACCAACGAACGTCGCGGGGACCATGTACTCCGGCAGGCGATCTGCCAAGAACGCTCGCAATTCTCCCGGAGCGATCGGCAATGACTCCACCACGTAGGCCGCGAGCTTCTGGCTCCCGCGATGCTCCCACGCGACCACGGCGGCCTCGCGAACGGCGGGATGCGTGCGCAAGACCGATTCGATCTCGGCGGGCTCGACCCGAAACCCGCGTACCTTCACCTGATCATCGACGCGGCCCAGGAACTCGAGATTTCCATCCGGGCGCCAGCGGACGAGATCGCCCGTCCGATAGAGACGAGCGCCGTCGTGCGCAGCCTTTCGATCCCGAACGAATCGCCGCGCGTCGAGCTCGGAGCGGCGCAAGTACCCGAGTGCAACGCCCACGCCGCCGATGAAGGCTTCCCCCGGCACGCCGATGGGCACGGGCTGAAGCGCGGAATCGAGGACATGAACGTGCGCGCCGGGAATCGGACGGCCGATCGCCACGTTGGCCGAGTCCCTGTGATTCGGAGAAAGCGGAGCGGTTCCCGTGTCATAGAGCGTCGCGGTGATCGTTGCTTCCGTCGGGCCGTAGGCATTCACGAGCCGAACGCCGGAGCCGGCGGAGCGCTTCCATCGAGTGACCGACTCGGGGCGCACGCGCTCACTGCCGACCACGACCAACCGCACCCGCTCTGGAAGGAGTGCGGGATCTTCGTCCAGCTCGTCGGCCCATTGGTGCCAGTAGGTCGCGGGGAGGTTGACGACTGTGATGCCGCGATCCGACAACATTCGCGCAAACTCGCGAATCGAGGGGAAGTCCCGTTCCGGCCGAAGGACGACGGAGGCTCCACTCAGGAGCGAGGGATAGATCTCCTCCGCCGCGACGTCGAACCCCAGGGACGCGAACTGGAGAACGCGGTCGTCCGGCTGGAGCCGGTACGCGCGCGCGACCTGAACGGCATGGTTGAGAAGCGCGTGGTGCGATATCAGCACTCCGTTCGGCGAGCCGGTCGATCCTGAGGTGTACGCCAGGTAGGCGGCATGGCCCGGTTCCGGAGGCGGCGCCGGCGCCGGCGTGTCCGGCTCATCGGATTCCGGATGGCCGCGACTCTCCAGGGATTGGATGTCGGCGACGCCGATTCCGCGAAGAAGAGCCTCCGTGCCCTCCTGCGCAAACACGAAAGCCGGAGACGCATCGGCGATCAGGAGCGCGAGCCTCCTCGTGGGATAGGAAGGGTCGAGCGACACGTACGTCGCCCCGGCCTGGAGCACTCCCAGCATCCCCGCGATTGCCGCGGGAGACCGACCCGCCACAATGCCCACGATCGCGCCGGGCCTTAGTCCACGGGCCCGGAGACGGCATGCGATCCGGCTCGCGCGGCGCTCGAGCTCCGCGAAGGTTACCGTTTCCCGGGTTCCCTCGATCGCAACCGCCTCGGGCCGGAGCGAGCCGGCGCGCGCGATGCGCTCGAGCACGGTGCCCGGAGGCACGGGGGGTGAGCCTATTCCGCTGAACTCCAACTCGACGCGGCGCCGCTCCGCGGAGGGAAGCATGGACAGGGACGAGATCCGGCATGACGGGTTTTCGAGGATGGAATCGAGCAGCGTCCGGAAGTGAGCCTCCATTCGTGCCGCGGTCGTGCGATCGAACAGGCCGCTGTTGTATTCAAAGCTCGCCAGGAGCGCACCGCCGGTCTCGTGGATGGCGAGCGTGAGCTCGAACTGAGCGCCTTTGGTCTCGATCGTGAAGGGCTCCACGTCCAAGCCACCGATCGAACGGCGCCTTCCTTCCTCACCGAACAGAAACCCAGGAGAGTCCCTGCTCTCGGGCCGGTGCGGCCGCTCGAAGGAGAACATGGCCTGGAAGAGAGGGGATCGCCTCGGATCCCGAGGCGGGTTGAGGCGCTCCACCAAGAGCGGAAACGGAAAATCCTGATGCTCGAGCGCGCTCAGGACGGCGCGTCCCGTGGAGTGGAGGAATTCCCGGGCCGTCGAGTCTTCGGAGAAATCAGCGCCGAAAACGAGGGGATTGACGAAATATCCGATGAGAGACTCGAACTCCGGCCGGCTCCTCGCCGCGACGGGAGAACCGACGAGAATTCGCGGCTGTCCCGAATACCGATGCAACAGCACCTGGAACGTCGCGAGAAGAAGGGCGTAGAAGGTTATCCTCTCGGAGCGCGCCAGCGCCTTGAGCCGGTGCGTGATGTCTTCGTCCAGCCGGAAGCGATGGGTTTCTCCCGCGAAAGTCTGGATCGTCGGCCTGGGTTTGTCGGTCTGGAGGCCGAGAGGCGGAAGGTCGCCGGCCAGGGAGTCCTTCCAGAAGGTCCAGAGGCGCTCTCCTTCGGCTCCCTCGAGCATCGTTCGCTGCCATTCCACGAACTCCGCGTACTGAAGTGGCAGCCGGGGCAATTCCACGATCGTACCGGAACGCTCCGCGGGATAGATTGCACCCAGCTCCTCCATGAGGACGACCGTCGACCACATGTCGGTGACGAGATGGTGGGCGCCGATCACGAGGAGGTGCTCCGTCGCGGCTCTGCGAATCAGGGTGACGCGAAACACAGGGCCGTGCTCGAGATCGAAGGGACGATCCGCGATCCGGCGCAGTCGTTCGCCTAGCTCTTGGGAATCCCATCCTTCTCCCGATATCGTCTCGAAATCGACGGGGCGGTGCTCCTCCACACGCTGCACCGGCACGCCGTCGCGGCTTGGGAATGTCGCGCGGAGCGGAGCGTGCCGATCGGCGATGCGCTGGAACGCGCGGCGGAGAGCCGTCGCGTCGACCTCGGAGTGGATTCGGATCGGAAGAGTGACGTTATAGGCGGAATTCAACGGCTCGAGCTGGCAGAGATACCAAATCGCCCGCTGGCCGTAGGACAGAGGATGCTCGGAGATGGAACCGCGTAGGGATTCGACCGTCATCTCTCTACTCGCGCACGGATGCCGATACCAAGGACCGCCGATAGTACCATGCTGACGAACGCAGCATCATTCGGAAAGGTCCCTTCATGAGGGCTCCGATCGACTTGCCGGAGACGGAGGTCGTGGGCGGGGGGGCAAGCCTGGCGCGGGAGGCGCTTCGCCTGCCCGAGTTCCGTGCGCTCTGGATTGGCCAAGCCGTATCCCAGCTGGGTGATGGGCTGACGGCTCTGGCTGCCCTGACGCTCGTGAATCGTCTGACCGGATCGACCAGCGCGGTCGCGACGTTGGCGATCGTCATCACGGCTCCCCAGCTCCTCCTCGGATTGCACGCCGGCGTCTTCGTGGACCGATGGGATCGCAAGCGGGTCATGATCACGAGCGACCTGCTGCGAGGGCTCCTGATCCTCGGCCTCGTGTTCGTGAGAGATCGCGGCCATCTGGGCTGGTTCTACGCGATCGCCTTGGCGCAATCCGCCGTCGGGGTCTTCTTCGAGCCGGCCCAGGCGGCGGTGCTGCCGAGCACCGTTCCCGCCCGTCTCCTCCTCGCCGCGAACGGTCTGACTCAGACGACACGGCTCGTGGCCGGCATCGCGGGGTCGGCGTTCGCCGGTTTTCTGCTGACAACCCGCGGAGGACCAGCCCTGGCCTTCACCGTCGACGCTGCCACGTTCGTCATCTCGGCCCTCTTCGTGGCACGGATTCGGCCAAAGCCGAGCGCGTTACCCGCGCGGGGCTCGAGATTGGGGGCCGATTTGAAGGAAGGATTGGCGTATCTGTTCACCAGGCGCTCCCTTGTCGGAATCGTTCTGGCATTCGGCATTTCTCTCCTCGGGGTCGGCGCGTTCAACGTGCTTCTCGTCCCCTTTTTCATGGATGTCCTTCGAGTTGATTCGTTCGGGGTCGGTATCCTGCGTGGCGCGGAGATTGCGGGGATGCTCGCGGGCGGTGCCGTCGTCTCGATCTTCGCGGCGAGACTGCGCCCGACGACACTGATAACGGTGGGGCTGATGGTGCTCGCGCTGTCGGTCGCCGCGCTCGCGGGCGTCGCGAGGCCTTGGCTGGCGATTCTCCCGCTCTTCATCGGAGGCTTCTCGGCCGAGGCGCTTCAGGCGGGCGCGACCACGCTGTTACAGCAGACGGTGCCGGACGCGCTCCGAGGCAGAGTCGAGAGCGCGCTGATCACGATCTTGACGGCCTCTCTGATGATCTCGATGGCAGGCGCAGGGATCCTGGGGGACAGCATTGGAATTCGCCGCGTCTTCCTTCTGAGCGGCGTGCTCACGCTGGTCGGAGGCGCCGTCGCCCACGCGATTCTTCACGAAGCTACCGACCACCGGCACGAAATGTGAGCTCCAGACCTTAGCGAGCGTCGTCCTGTAGCGTGCTGCACCGTTCTTCGGCAAACTGCTCGAGAGCCTCCGCAGCCGCGGTCCGGAGCGGCTCCTCGTCGGGTGCGGCCCAGATACCCCAACTCCCTACGTGTCGGAGGCTTGCGGCGCCCAGGAATCTGCGGTGACCCGCAACACTCCCCTTGATGGCTCTCCGCACCCGATCAATCCATTGTGTCGTGACGCCCGAGAGCCGCACGACCGCCCTGGTCGCCCGCCTGGCCGAGATCCAGAGCCTGAGCACGGGCCAGCTCCGCGCCGAATTCGGACGCCTAGTCGGCCGCCCGACGGGCTCATGGAACCGGGATTGGCTCATGCGCAAGGTGAGCTGGCTGGTCCAGGAAAGGGCGCGCCAGGACGCCGACACCGTCGACGTCCCGACGCTAGTCCGGGATCAGCCGCGGAGCCCGAGGCTCGATGCGCCTATCCAGATGCTCCCCGGTCGCGGCGTCCGGGATCCGCGCCTCCCGAAGCCCGGGTCCGTGCTCGTCCGCGACTATCGCAGCCTACGGTTGACCGTGACCATGTTGGAGCGGGGCGCTGAGTGGAACGGCCAGGCCTTCTCGTCCCTGAGCGCCGTCGCCAAGGCGATCACGGGCCAGCACTGGAACGGTCGCCTCTTCTTCGGCCTTACGGCTCGATCGAGAGGTCGCCGGTGAGCCGACCGGCGCTTGAGCCAAGGCGGAACGGCCACACTGACGCCGTCAAAAGCCCGACGCAGGTCCGCTGCGCGATCTACGTGCGGAAGTCGACCGAGGAGGGCCTGGAGCAGGCGTTCAACTCCCTAGACACCCAGCGCCTCGCCTGCGAGGACTACGTGCGGGCCCGGGGCGGCGAGAGGTGGGCAGTCCTCCCCGAGCACTACACGGACGGCGGCTGGAGCGGCGCGACGGTCAAGCGACCCGCCTTCCAACGCCTCCTCACGGACATCGAGGCGCGAAAGGTCGACTGCGTGGTCGTCCACCGCGTCGACCGCCTCTCGCGTTCCCTCCTCGACTTCGCCCGGCTCATGGCCTTCTTCCAGGAGCATGGGGTCTCGTTCGTGTCTGTAACCCAAAACTTCTCGACGGCTGACCCCGTCGGACGCCTGACCAGCCATCCCAACCCCGATGAACGTAGGCAGGACCTCCGAGCTGCTCTTCGGCTCGGCCGTCACAAGTGAACACGCACCAGCCATGCCGGAGGATGAAGTCCTTGGGCGACCTGAACGAGCGATTACTGATGAACTGAAGGTTTACCTGCCGAAGCTGGACCAGGTGCCTGCCGGAAAGGATAGGCCTGCCGAACCCTTTCGGCACGTAGTACCGCTTGTACCGACCGAGGAGTCGAAGCTCCGCGACCTCGTCCAGCCGTTGCGCGCCAGCGCGCTTCACGGCCGCGACCGCCGAGCGCACATTGGGCTCGTAGTAGGCGGCATCCAGTCGAAGCGTCAGTTCTCGAGAGCTGACATTGAACCCCCTGGCGCCTGCATCGGCCAGGTACTTGCCCTTCGGCGGCGGGAGCTTAAGCCCAGCAAGGCGATGCAGTTCCTGCTCAAGCTCGTCCAGGCGCAGCCTCGCGTTGTCGAGTTTCTTCTCGGCCGTGCAGATCGCGTCGATGAATTTCTTCTTCGTCTTGTCCTGCAGCTGAACGACCGGGATCTGCAGAACGTCCTCGGGCGACAGATGGTCAACGGTAGTGCCCGTGCGGCCGCGCCGGATCAGAGCCTGGCAAGTCGGTGTGAGAAGGTAGGCGAGAAGGTAGAAGCCAGTATCCTTGTCCTGCGGCACGATCCGGAGGATGTCCGTCATGGCGAACTCGCTGAGCTTCCTACCAACGTAGGCCATCGGCCCAAGGTTCCGCCCCGACGATGGAGTCAGAAGCATCCCCTCCTTCAGGAGGTACTTGTTGTAGTTCTCGGTACGAGCTCGTGACGCATACCGCCTGCTGTGCGGGCGAGCTTCGAATGCGTCGTGAGCGCGGAGGTAAGGCGCGCCGGCTGCGCTGCCCGGCGTAGTGACGAGCTTCATCCGGCCGGGCACGAACGCAGTTGCAACGCCACCCAAAGGCGCATGTGGGTAGCCGCAACGAGCAATGCGGTTTCTGGCGAGGACGAACTCCTCCTGGTAGTGCTTCGCGTCAAGGCGGAGGTTCGGCCGCTCGATGCTCGACAGTCGAACCGTGGTGATCCTGGGGCCGCTCACCGGTACGGCGCCTGGGGCGCTCACAGACCGTGCTCCTTCGCCCACTGGCGGTAGAGGCCGGGGACCTCGGGCAACTGGTCGTCGACGACCGGCCCCTTCTCCTCGATCACTTTCTCGACGACCTTGCCTTCCTCGATGACCTTGACCTTGGTCCCGCGCGTCTCAAGTATGTCGCTGCCGTCGGATCCCCGCCTGAAGATGGGGCGGCCGCGCTTGTCATGACCGATCTTGTCGGTCACGGCCATGAAGACCGGGTAGTCCTTGGTGACGCTCTTCTCGGCCTCGCTCTTCCGACGCAGAAACACCATGCTTGTCTGCGTGTCGTTTCTGGGCTGAAACAGATCGCGCTGCATGTCGACAACCGCCAGCACCTGGGCGTTCTTGAGGACCCACTGGCGCACGTAGCCGAGCGGCGGGTTGTTTAGGATGCCGTTGGGGATGACCATTGCCATCTTGCCTTTGCCCGGCTTCAAGAGCTGCATGGCGCGCTCGATGAAGAGGATCTCAGGAGGCTGAACGCTTTGGAGAACTGGTTTGGCGTCGGGGCCGATCCTCTTCTTCCAGTACTTCTCGACTTCGCTCCAGTCCCACAGCGCAGCCAGCTCGTACTGCTCCAGCACCTCCGGGTTGTCGATGCGAATCCCGGCACCGAACGGCGGGTTGGTGAACACATATTCGAACGTGCCGAGCGCAGCTCTCTTGCGGGCCTCCGCGCTCCAAGTGACGGGGTCCCGGAGGGAGTCGGCCTGGAACAGCCCGCCGGACCCGTCGTTGTTCATCACCATGTTCATCTTGGAGGCTCGGACGAGATTCGGATTGATGTCCAGCCCGACGACGGTCGACGTCATCAAGTCCTGCCGCCCCCGATACAGCTCCTCCAACTCCGCGCGGGAGGGATCGTCCGCATGGCGCCATCTCTTCCGAGCCGCCGCGTCGAACTTCTTCAGCACGAGGTTCATGGCGGTGACGAGAAAACCGCCAGTACCGCAAGCCGGGTCGATGATGCTGGCGCCGGGATCCGGTGAGAGAAGCTCAACAGCCATCTTGCAGGCGTTACGTGGCGTGAAGAACTCGCCCCGGTCGCCCCGCAGGTTGGAGCCGACGATCTCTTCGTAGGCGACACCCTTCACGTCGACCGGGGACTCGAGGAGCGAGTAACCCTGGAGTTGCGCGACGACGTAGCCGAGGACCGCCCGGTTCAACTCGATCTCCTCGGCTGGCTTGAAAATCGAGCTGTGCTTCCCGCGAACGGTCGCGAAGAGGTGGTCGAGTCGCTTCTTGCACTTCAGTTGCCCATCGGGACTCTTCTGCTCGCGGTTGGAGATGTAGAAGGAGAGGGTGCCGAGCGATCTCTCGTCCTCGATTTTACAGAAGATGATTCTGAGCAGTTCCCAAAACGCCTCGGGCTTCTGGAGGCCCTGATTACCGGCGATGTAGTTGTGGCACCGCTTAAATGCGAGGAGCAGGTTGTCCCCTGCCGACGGCCAAAGCCTGAGCCGGCTCGGAACGTCTGCATCGCGCCACGGGTCGCCCTTAGTCGGGATGTCAATAATCTCGGCAAAGGTGACCGCTCCATCCACCTCCTCCCGCCGGAAGCACAGGCGCTCGTCGCTCCCGTTCGTCCACACGCCGAACGTGCAGTTGGGACACGCAGCCATGTACGACTTGAGCTGCTCGATCCCTTCCCTCTTGTCAGTCGAGGAGACGCCCTCCCTTTTGCACTCACCGAGAACGACAATGTTCTCTTGAGTACGAGGCGCATCTTCCCGAAAGATCGCGAGATCGACCCGCTTCTTGGCTGAGCCGACCTTGATCTTGTACTCGACTGCGATCTCCTCCATCGTGTAGCGGTACTCCTGCACGAGGCTGCGCTCGACGTTCTGCCGCACGTACTCCTCAGGCGTCTTCTTCCGCGCGGTACCGTCGATGAAGTCGAGGACTCTGTCCTCGCCTGGCGACTCCGCTTCGCTCTCAACTCCTTCTTCGACGGCGGCTTCACCAGCTCTTGTCATCTCGTCTACGCTCCTTGGCGAACGCCTTGGCAACGCGGCTCGCATTGTCCGTAGAGGCACCCTAATGGGGGCGCGGAATCGTCCTGCAGCCATGCGAATTGTGCGTCGATGGTCCGGAGAGCGCCCGAATTCTCTTCCCATCGGCGTCCCTCGTGCAACGAGAGAGCCAGAGATCAAGAGAGCCGCATTGTGTCCTTAGGGGGCCAATGGGCGCAAGGCTCGCCCTAGACCCGCGGAACCCGGCGGCATGGGCCAAAGGTACGAATGAGGGCACGGCGCACAAGTATCGCCCCCACGCCCACACACGCCAAGGCCCCGGCAGCTCACGCCACCGGGGCCCGCGTTATCTCAAGGCCGCAGAGTTTGCGACCGTGTCATCTGGCTCCCCGAACGTAACCCTTTGCGAACCTGGGTACCTAGGCCATCAGGCGGCAGGATCCGATCCCGACTGCCCGTAGGCGAGTGGGTGCCAACCTGCTGGCGGGTGCGGCAGGTGCTCCACTGGGCGATGGCATATGCGGTGCATGCTGATATACTGGGCCGGTTGAAAGCGGAGGGAAGCCCAAGTATAAGCCGGCCCGCGGGATCCTGTCTGGTACTGCATTGCGGCAGTGCTAACGGGAGGAGGATACGTGATGCTCAAGAGGATCGGCCCGTCAGTAAGCGCTCTCATCGGCTTCGCACTCGCAGCAGCGGCTATGCCGGTGTGGGCCGGAGTTCTGGACGTGACGTTGTCAAACCGACCCGCAGCACGAGCGGTGTCGGTTTCGGACGCGATCCCCGACGCGCGGGTCTCGTATTACATACCTCAGGCAGGACCGGTGAGCTTTCCGCTGGAAGGGTCCGACGCGATCCGGTTCTTCCGAGCATGTCCGAACAACGACGGAGGATCGAGCCTTCCGAACAACGTTCGCTTGAAGATCGTGGTAAAGGACTCGAGCGAAAGGGCGATCTCCGGGATCGCTGCTGCGGACATCTGCGTGCTATTCAACGGAGGTACGGCGGCGCAGGGCTTTAGCGGTTTGGGGGCCGATTCCGTGATCGCGAATTCGCAGTGGAATTCTTCGCCGCTGTGTCCGGACTTGCGGTGCTTGGCTGCAGATGGGCCGACCGATGCAACGGGGACTACCTACATCACCCTTACTGGGTCGAATGCGGCGACACCTGGCGTGGGAATACGTAACCCCAACCGGAAATGGGGGCATTACGACACGGACCCGCCGGTGTACGCCTTGGGGGTTCAGTTGTCGGGGCGTCTGGATTCGTTTTCGCCGATTGGGACGTACACGCTTGAGATCAAGAACATGGACTGGACAGGTGGATTGGGTGCGATTGCGAACCAGGGCGAGTGGGTAACGATCACGGACTTCAACGGGATCGCATACTCCCTTGGCGTGAACAACCCGATCAGCTACTGGAAGGATCTCGACAACTCCGGCTTCGTGGACGGGACCGACCTTGCCATCGTCACGGCGCACCTGAACCACAATTGCGCGGTCCCGTTGAATCCGTAGTTGCAATGTGTCGACGGACCTCACGCATCCTGCCTATGGTTTCTCGAGTCGAGACCCACTACTCCGCTGTTCTCCTACGGAGCGACCTTGACCGCCACGTCAGGGAGTGGAGAAGCACAAGACGTAAGGCTAATAGACTCCGCTAACGGGGCGCGTCCAACCAGTGATTGGAACGAGCACGGACTCCCACTTGGGCACCTTCCCGATTGCGTCCAGCATCGCAGTCGCGTCTTCGTCTCTGGGTCGCAGAGCGAGGAGCCGCTCCGCCATTCGCTTCGCTTTCTCGAGTAGGACCTTGTCGGAGAAGTAGAACATCAGATACCGATAGGCCTCGGCGTCGCTGGGGTCCAACCCGAATACCTGGAACGCTGCGTCGTAGAGGCCCGGGCGAGGCAGCCCCGGCGTCAGCGCTGCGCACACTCCATCGAGGGCCTGCTCTCTCCCGAGCGCCGGAAGCTGCTTCAACAATCCGGCCGCCTCAGTGGGCCGACCCGAAGCGAGGAGCGTCGCGGCGGCCAGTCGCCGATCAAAATCCCACGACAGGCGATCGATCTCCTGCATGTTCAGCAGCGCATTCACCGCCCGATCCACATCTCCCGCGGCCCACGCCCCCAATGCATAACTCCGCATGGCTCTCTGGTATTCCCGATAGTCGGGCTTGGGGCCTGGGGACCGGACCCGAAGCTCGGGCAGCTTGATCTCGAACACCTCGCAGTCAGGACTCAGCCAGAACAGGTACCCGGGCCAACGGGCCGAATCCTGGTATTCAGCAGGCATGGTCACGAGGGTGCTGTTCTGGTACCAGGTGCGCAGCGCCTGGATTCCGACGAGATGCACGGCCATTCCTGTTTCCTCGGGCATCCGACCTGTCACGTATACGCGGGCGCTGTCCGGGAACTGCGGACGTAGTTTGTGGAAGGCCCCCTCGACCTTTTGGAGGCACTTGGATGCGATCCTGAAGTTGGCCTCGGCAGGGAGCGTTCGCTTCCCAGCATCGGTTCCACGATACCAAACACCCAAAACCACAAAGAGCGCGGCGGGAACCAGGGCCATCTTCAAGCTCGCTCGCCGAAAGGGCAAAGCCAGGAGGATGGACGTGCCGATCGCCGGCAGGCACGCGTAGTAGGGAAACCAATGCTTCGCGGACGCTGCGGTGAGGATCGTGGGTAGGACCCCCAGCAGGAGCCCGACCCACATGATCGTCCTGCCTGGAAGCGTGCTCTCGATACGAGGCTTACTCCCCTTGAGATCGATCCAAGCCAAGAGGCCCAGCACGAGCAAGGCGGCGAGCACCGCGGGGGTAAGATCATCGAGCCAGGGCGTGTGCAGCCCCGTAGGCGGGATGTTGACAAGCGTTCCCGCCATTCTGAGCATGCTTCTAAGGATGCGGGGGTTGTCGAGACCGACATAGCCACCTTCACCGCTCGAAAAACCGTGGAAGAGAAGCGCCTGAATTTTCGGGTGAATGGCTCCCCAGACGGCCACCAATCCAGCGTACCGGAGTGCGGAGCCTCTCATCTCCGAGCGATTGCCCGTGATCAGGGGCCGCAGCATGACGAGGGCCGGCAGAAAGAAGACAGCGGTCTCCTTCGAGAGCAGGGCCGCGGCCATGGAGGCAATCGATAGCAGGCGCCGTCCCCTCCCCTCGAAATTCAGCGCGGCGCCGAGGAAGACCATGGCAAAAAGATCCTGGGAGCAGCTCACCCATCCAACCAGGAGGGGAGTCGCCCCAAGGCCGGCCAGAAAAACGCCGCTGAGCGTCCCGAGCCTCTCTCCTCCAAGGCGGGCGGCAAACACGGCAATTAGCGTCACCGCGACCGCGAGAAGGAGCGCGTTGAGAACATGGCCCCAGAGCGGATTGTTGGGGCCTAGGAGCGTGAGAAATCCAAAATAGAGCTCACGAGAGATCGGCCGGTAGAACGCGGAGCGAGCATCGGGGAGGAGCTGGATGAGGCTAAACGTCCTCGCGCGCTGGAGAAAGGTGAAATCGTCGGAGATGAAGGAGAAGCGAAGGCAGGGTGCGGCCAGCATCAAGGCGATGATTGCGGGCGTTACAAGAATGCCCCCGGAGCAAGTCGCCTTATCCTTTGACCGAGCCTTCACGTCTCGGCATCTTAGCAGAGAGGAGTGGTTGCTTCTCCAGAAAACCCGATAATTTGATTTGGTGAGTTAGCCTTTCAACTAAAAGGCGATCCCCAGTGAGGACCGTTTTGGCCAGACCCCTCGCACCCGGTGCCAGACTTACGGTGCGCTGGCGATAACCCTCTCTACCGCCATCACCACCGGGCCGTTGCAGGAAACCTTTAAGGGCTTACCTAACAAGCGCAATCGTACGCGTCAACTTGAACCCGGAGGCTTCCAATCGGCAGAAGTAAACGCCCGAAGCAACCCTATGGCCCAGGTCATTCGAGCCATCCCAGCGAATTGTCTGGGGGCCCGCAACCAACTCCATATTGAGGAGCGTGCGTACGAGTCTTCCGGAGGGGTCGTAAATGTGGATGCGAGCTCGGCAGGCGCGAGCAAGATTAAAGTGGATCGTGACTGTCGGGTTGAACGGGTTTGGGTAGACCGGCCCTAGAGAGGTAGGGCTGCCGGGAGCTGGGGACTCGGGAACATCCGTTACATACGTTCCGCCACCAGGTGCTATGCGCGATGCATAAATAGTGGAATCGACGCCCCAAGCGACCAGAGCTCCCCCAGCACTATCGCTCATTGTGGCGAAGGAAAGCGCAGGACCTACTCTAACACCGCCGTCTGTCCACATAGAGGCTCCATCAGATCTTCTTAGCCGTTGCGTCCGGCCGATGCCTGTACTGACTTCGGCCCAGGTAACAACTGCCCCGCCGAAATCGTTGCTCACAGCAGTGGGAAGGTTTCCCGGACCAAGGGTAACTCCCACCTTTCCCACACCTCCCCAGCTCTTGTTACCTGAGGAGTCTAAACGTTGGGCCTTGACGCTCGCGGTCATGGATGAAAAGAGGGGGGGTGGCGCGTCCTGGTACGTAATCACAGCTCCACCAGTCTGATCCGCAGCCACCGCGGGGGATTGCTCCGAGTCCGTTGTGGCAGCAACTGGAACCCCGTTCACTACCCAAGGTATAGACATCGTGCCTAGGATGCGTTGTGCGTAAATATCGGGAGCCGTTGCCGAAGTCCGATTGTCCTGCCACGCGAGAACAGCGCCACCGCCGCCGTCAGAGACAGCGTCCAAGAAGGTTTGGCTTTCGGGAGCAATACACACCGGGATCCCGTCGGCCGTCCATAATGCATTGCCTGAGGCATTGACCCGTTGGGCGTAGATGTCCTCGTGCCCGGATTGAGGGTCGGGGTCATTCCGGAAATCCATCCAGGCGACTAGCGCACCCCCAAACCCATCACTCACAGCCACCGGGCCGTACTGATACGTAGGTTCATTTGGCCCACATATGGCTACTCCGTTCGTACCCCACTTAACCACGCCCAACGAGTCGACCCTTTGGCCATAGATATCTCCAGCATGCGCGATGCCCTCCCGCGGATCCTCCCAGACAATGATCGCTCCGCCTTGTCCATCGGCGACCATGTTGTGAAACGACGTACTCGGGAAAACCTGGTACCACGGTGCCGTGCAGATAGGCACGCCGTTTAACGACCACAGCATCGAGCCGTTCGCGCTTACCCGTTGGGCGTAAATATCGGACTGGTCAAACGGCCCGCGATGATCCTCCCATGCAATAATTGCGCCTCCGGCGCCGTCCGTTACAATCCGAGGATACCTTTGGTCCGCTGGGTGAGAACAGACTACTACTCCGTCCCTCGCCCAACGCAGATGCCCCGTAACATCAACGCGTTGAGCGTAGATGTTCCTGTGCGCGGAATCACCCCCCCTAGAGTCCTCCCACGCCATAATCATCCCACCGGACCCGTCGGGTACAATGAACGGCCCACCTCTCACTCCTGGCCCCCTGTAGACAACCACTCCATCCTGAGTCCACGTCTCCGCTGAGCCCGCACCGTCGCTGTCGAACCAGTCCTTTCCAAAAGTAAGCTTGTTATCGAAGCCCTTTCCCGGGCAGGTCGACCCAAAAGTCGTCTTGATGCTGGAAGCCGGCTCTGCGGACTGACTAATCACGATGTATGGGCTTCCCGATTGAGGGGTTATGGTCACTGATGCAAGGCGATAACTTCCCGCAGGGATTGCCGCAGTCCCACTCATTCCATTTCCATAGAACACTGGATCCGAATACCCTCCGGTCGGAAGGGTAAAGGCTGTCATCCTATTCGTAAAACTGCTCCATGCGACCGTTCCGCCGGCGGCGCGGAGTACGACACTGTAGCTTGAGATGGTGTTCGGTGTTCCGCTTGAATCGCAGAACGATGCCGACCCGTTCTTGTTCTGATTCGTCTTCAGCCACACGTCGACCGTAGTGCTACCGCTCGCATGGAGTGAATCGCCGTTGTCATGCATGCCGTTCCCGTTGGTGTCCAGGTACATGTACCCGCCACCAACTGTCGTGGGGTACGGCAGGACGAACGAAAGCGTGGCAACATCCAGCCCATCTACATTCGCGCTATAGCCCGCTCTCGGAGAGAAGCGCGCTGCATAACTCACACCTCGAGGGGCGCTTGCTCCATCATCCCAACGACCATCCCAGAAGAGGGAATCAGAGCCGGACTGCCGAAATGATGCTCCCGTGTCCATTGTTCTGACAAGCACCCCGTTCTGATCGAGCACCTCCGCTTTGAGAAAGGCATGATCGGATAACCGGTACTTTAGCCAGACTCCATCAGCCATGAGTGGAGTCGCACTTGCTAGATTATCGACCCCAGCTCCGAGGTAGAATGCCTGCCCCCCGCTCGTGTCGCTCCAGTACTCTCCAAGGTACGCGCTCTTGGTCGCAACGCACACTGGGGGACTCGTCCACCACCTCTGGATGAATTGTGGGCGGAAATCGTGCGGCTTCACCATCTCACCTGTTTTCGTGCCATAACCGAGCGTTCCATACACTGCAAGAAGTTCCAGATTCGGCGAGTACTTCAGAATGTTACTGTTCTGTGAATCAGTAACATAGACATTGCCCCATCCATCGACGGCAATCGATTCCAGCAATGCGTGCGGTGTCGGGGGCGTCACCGCGCTGACCCAAGTTGCGGATCCCGCATTACCCGTGCACCGAAGCTTCACAATCCTATTGTTGCCCTGGTCCAGGACAAACAGGTCATTATTGTTCCTTGAGGTCAGGGTGTCTGCGTTGGTTGCGGTCCTACCCCTGACCACCCGAACCGGGAAATTAAAATTGCCAACCCCAGCACCCAAAGTGCCGTAGGTGCCCAGGTCCTGTTCACCGGAGGCGGTGGGGTTTACTCGTATCTGGTAGATGCGATTGTTTCCGGTGTCTGCTACCCAGACCACGTCATCGGAGACATCCGTAGGCGTGCCTTTGTCATCAATACTTACTCCCATTGGGGTCGAAAAGGAGAAACCATCTGCAGCGCCAATGGTCCCAGCCCAGTAGAATCCAATCGTGGATTGACCCGGGGAGAACGTACACGGCGTCTGCCCGCCCGCGTACAAGATCAGATCTCTAAAATCAAGGAAGGCGAGCCTGTTGTTGTCGGTATCGGCGATTACGAGCCTGCTTAAGTAGGAGAAGACCCCTACTCCATCGTTGAAGTAAACATCCATATCATTAGGGTGGTTAAAGTTACCGGCCCCCCCCCCCTGAGACCCGGCAACTCCCACATTCCAGTCATTTCGCGCGAACACTATGTTACTTTTGTATGGGTCGAGCGTGATCCGGACGTATTTCCCGCACGTTGCGAGTGCATACGTTACGCTTGCCCCCACATAGGAGAGGATCGGGTCACCCAAACCAGTGACGGGGTCAGCCATTACACCGGCTGTAAGCTTCGGAATGTTAGGTGTAAGCCCCGGTGGAGTGAAATCGGCTGGGGTAAAGGTCGCCGCCGACGCCCCCCCCACACAGTACCCTAACAGGAGGCCACAAAGCATAATACCCCAATGAGCTGCTCTCCGTGAGACATCCCGTTCCATTTCCGGCCCCATATCTCCTACCCTTTGCTCTCCGCGGCCTGTTATGGCTCGGAAACGTCGATGAACTCAAGCCTCCTGCCATGCAGCATAAGAACTGCTCGCTGATCCGTACTTTGGGCGATAGCCCTTCCAGGTATTCGCCTCCGGACCGTCTGCGTGCTCACGTCGACGAGGTATGTGGCGCAATTAGCCCAGGGTTGATCAGCTCCACCTCTCCCGGCCGAGTACCTACAGGCGGGAATGCATAGTAATGAACCGTGGAGTCCATCTCTTACCCAGAACGGGGCCGGTATTGGCCGCACCTGCCCTCCCTCAATAGCTCGCTCGATAACATCTGTGACATCGACCCCACGCAGCTCGTCCCAAATTCGCGGCTCGTTAGCGTCGGATCCCCTGCTCAACGAGAAGGATTGGTCCGGAGATAGGAGGGAACCGTGGTACTTGCTCGGGGCTTCCTTTCCGTTCCGGAGGTCTAGTATCCGCGTTCCTCTCCCATACTCAAGCAGCAGTGAGTCTCTCCCGATCCACTCCGTGGCATACGGGTGTATTCGGAATCTCTTCACGGCACCAGAAGCCGAATCATAGACGAGAAGGCTATCGACGTCAGGCAACTCGGCCTCTGGCATGAAGGTGCCCTTGATAAGCGCTAGACGCTTTCCATCGGTTGCCCATCCCGCCTGTACGATCTTGTCGAAGGTCTTTAGCTGATTGCCGTACGAGTCAAGTATGGTGAGATGCCCGCCTAAACTCGCAATCTCATTGGCGGGCAGCCCTGAGATTGCGGCAACTCGGTCGCCACCCGCGTTCGCATCTACCCTCTCAAATGGCCCTCGTCCAATTCTCCTGCCTCTCCTATCGTCAGACCGAAACACGTAGATCGCCCAGGGCGGCAAGCCCAGAACTGACGCCAAGGTTTTATCCCGCTCGTCGAGTACCAGGCCAGGAATCACAACGGCAACGTGGGGATGGGTGTTTGCTGCATAGCAGGGGTTAGCAAACGACGCGAGTGCTGAACCCAGCACTGCCACCAGTGCGAGTCGCATGGTCTTAGTTTACCCCATCCGGATCGACAATCGTAACGTGAATGTGATTGAAGTGACCCGTATCAAAGACGACTTTCCCCGACGTGTCATCGTACGATCCCGGATACATGTAGATTACCTGGATATCACCGAAGGCAAGGAAATCGTCCACCAAGTCTTTCGTTGCCGCGCGATCGAAGTACTGGACTTGCGTTGAATCCCCCACGTTGAGAGGCCCTTCTCCGTTATAAACGGAGTTTACGTCGTTGCGGATGTATCGCACATCTACCTCCAGGCCATTAGTATGCTCCAGGTGCGCTAGGCTGGTTGAGCAATAGCTATGAAAGTCGCCGCCGTCCTTTAGACTCATATGGCCAACGGCCAGTCGTGGGCGAGTGTGCCCTAGACGCCACACATCCGTTACGTTCTCAATCAAGCGAAGCAGGTGGGCCGTGCCCCAGTGACCGTAAGAGTCTGGTTCACCTTGGCACAGAGGAATGAACTCCTGGTATCCTCCACATTTCTTGGTTCCTGCTGACGATACCAGCTCCAGTCCCTTCTCAAGGGTGCCACTTCCTACTGATCCATGGGCGACGGTCGGATTTGCATTGAACCGGTTCTTGTTTAGTACAATGTTATATGTTGTCGCAAGGTAACCGTTTAACGGATTGTCCTCAGTTGCGTCGCTCATACGATCATTATCCGAGTCCTTGTACGACGGGCTGGTGCACGGATCGATCCACACATATGTTGCATCCGAGGATGGTTGATAACCGCAGGCAGGATGCTGCAGGTCGCAATTATTGCCGACGATGCCGTTCCCGTTAATTCTTATGCACCATCCTACGCACACGCAGCCTTGCAGCAAGAGTAGCCCACTCATCGCTACCCAGAGCTTCGCACGCTGAATTGACGGCTGGCGCACCGCCCGACTCAATTGGGTCTCCTCGTGGTTTCATATCACATTGCCTGGGTGATTACTTTGGTAGGGATAACGCATCGGGCAGCGAGAGTATATGTACCTTGAGATACAAAAAGGATACAGTCGCGGATGTATCTATGGCCTCTAAGGTGTATCTGACCTGTCCCAGGAAAGGCCCCCACTCTGGGCTGGCAACCCTCTGCTAGCCTTTGTCTTGAGGAGGGCAAACCGAGGGAAGCGGAAGCGCGGATCATCGCGATCCTGAAAGACGCGCCGCCGGTGGCGCCCCGGCCGGCGACACGCGGGACCCCGTAGGAATGGCGACGTGTGCGATGGGATGACTCGGGCGTCCTGAGCTAGACGCCAGCGCCCGAGCTTCTCCTCAATCGCCTTCGCCTGTCGCTCCTCCTCCCACTGGCGCTGCTGCCGCTCGAATCGTCGGTGCTCCTCCTCCTGCCGCTCGCGCCTCGCCCGCTCCATCTCCTCGCGATGACGCTTCAGGACGCCGGCCATGACGTGGAGATGGGCGATGAAGTCGCTCAGGCAGTCCTCGATGCGCCTCCTCTTCCCGTCATGCCACAGCCGACGAGCACCGAGGTAGTCACCGCTCCTGATGATCAGCTCCAGGGTGCCGTTCGGCACGACATCCCGCCGCGCCCGGTGATCCGAGATCCAGGACTCCAGCTCCCTGCCCCTCAGGTGCTTCGGCGGCTCAGGAGCGGGCGTGTGCACGATGGAGGACTTCTCGTCGATCCCGAAGCGAATCCACTCCCCGTCCACGCGGACTCGTGTTGCGCCGTCAAACACCTCCTCCCCAGACCTCTCCTGTGCCTGCCGTTCGTCATGGCTCAGGCGACGTGTCACTTCGACTTGGAGGTCCCGCCTCTCCAGTTCGCGGATCAACGCATTCATGATCCGAAGGGCCCTGCCAAGAGAGGCCTGGGAGACGCTGATGCTCAGGCGCGGGATGCTGACGCCAGGCTCCCGGCCGCGGAGGAGCCTTGACGCCTCCGAGACGAGCTTGTGCGGGTTCCGGAGCTCTTGAGGAACGACTATTGGCGGTTCTTGGGGTCCCTTCGGGGCGACGGGCCGTTCGATGCGAGGTTGCCACCGCTCGTGGGTGATCTCACTAGGCGTCCCGTCAGGGAGCCGCGGGAGCGGAGGGCGGGGGACCATTTGTCCCACCCGGATCCGTGCCCAGTGGCCCAGTCCGGGGACCGGCACGCGTAGCTTCCGGCAGATCTTCCCGAGCGCCACGTCGGACACGCCGTACCGCTTGGCTACCGTGCGGACGGGCTCAGCCCAGACCTGCTCGTAGAGCTCGGAGCGGCGATAGGTGATGGTGTCCAAAGGTGCCCTACCTCGGCGGCATGGGAAATAGGTCCCATCGCCGCTGGACATGGTTCCAGCCGATCTGGCAGCGCCCAGCCTGGGTGAGACTCGCATGCTCGCCTCTGCAGATCCCCACATTCGTCTTTCCTATAGAAAAAGTGAAGGCGTGGTGAAGCATCTCATGGACAATTCGCGTATGGTGGCGGTCCGACTTGGAGTGACCGGGTTTGGAGTTGTAGTCGGTACGTCGCGAGCACCTGATTCGTTTCGGTGTACGTTGGGTCCGTCACTGAGCCCCACAGATAAAAAATCGACGCTGCACTGTCCGTGAGCGTGGCGCTCGGATCTCCCTGCACGCCCTTCCAAGTCCCCTTGGTCACCGGGTTCATGAACAGCGACGGGTCGATCACTTCCTCGTGGTGCTTGAAGCCCGGGCCGCGGACGCATAGAGTCGGGGCGACATGCCACCCCCACCATACCCCGCAGTTCGGGTTGTTATTCGTGCTGACATACAGGCTTCCCTGAATCCAGACCTTCTTTGGCTTGATACCCATGTTGATTATGAGCCTACACATTTCGTGTGCTCTTCCCCAGCAGCCATCGTCCGGATAAAGGAATGGAATGCAAGGCGGCGGCACAGTAATCGGATTACAGCTGGTGGCGCTCATCGCATCGAACACCTGTTGAGCTTTCGCCGGCGTGACACATCGAAGCCACCACCATGGCCACCATGGCCAACACCAAATCCAGTAGAACAGATCTCGAATGCACCTGAGCGGCCAAGGAGCCGGAAAAGGAAGCTCAGGTCTGGGAAAAGGGGGCAGTCGGTCCCCCTGTGGAGGCGTGTACTCCCGCACGTCAATGATTTCGTGAGTATCATCCTCAGTCACGATCAATGGAGAGCCACTCCGGAGCGCCCCGCGCAACAACTGCTCCGACTCGCCCGAATTGGGTGTGCTCCGCCGAAGCACGTGCCGGCCGTGGGACATATCGAGTTCCACACCTAATACGCCAACATCTATGGGCCGGATTACTATGACCCGGGCCACGTGCGGGACGAGGAGGCGGCTGATGGTTGAAGTCTCCGGATCGACCTCGACGTATACCGGACGGCGGAGCCTACTCACCCCATCGAGGATTTGGATGAACCCGGCTGAGCGTCGATCACTGGGATCGAAGCGAACCCGACGCTCCCCGTCCAAAACCACGGAGATCTCGCGAGAGACGCGGAGCCAATCCGCGGGAGCTCGATCAAGGGGTGGGTCGAATCGAATCGTGAGTGATAGAACAGCGTTCGACTTTGGCATCATGCCCTCCGTCCAAATCCGGGCCGAGACAAGCGGACCTGAGGTCCAGCTCGATGTAGAGGCCGGAGCATACTCCCCTCATTGAATCTCGCGTCATTCACGACCACGCCGGAGATGCCCACATTCGCCTTTCGTGTAGAAGACGATGGCTCCCCGACCATCCATTGCGGGGGCAGAAGCTCCAGGGAAACCCACCCTATGCGGCATTTCAGCGGCAGGTCTTAGGGCTTAAACAGGGGTCCCGCGTACCCGACTAATTTGCCCGGATGCGCCAAACTCGCCCATTCCTAGGGGTTTCGCGCTTTTAGGCGTGCGCGGTATGCGGCAGTGGTGCGCCCCAGAGGGCTAAAACTGCCGCATAAATGTACCTGGAGGCCCGGTTTTGGCCTCGTAGCGGTACCTTGCCGACGGGCACGATGCCGTATCTGTACCTGGCGGACCCCGAGGACGAGGTTAATTGTACCTGCCGGCAGCGCGCGCCGCTCCCTCCCACGACGCGGTTTTCGGCCCCAAACGGGCGGTTTGGGCGAGTTTTTGGCCCCGTCGTCTTGGAGAGCTCGAGGGCCTTCTCGGGTGTATAGTGACTGCCCCGCTGCATGCCGGCAGTCAGGAGCGCCCCATGAACTCTAGATTCCGCAGATCTGTCGTTTTCCTCCTTACTCTCGCGTTCGCAGTATTCGCCGTCGGCTGCTCGACCAAGTCCTCAACTCCTCTAGGACCGCTGGCCGTCCAAGGAGTCTCCGAGCGGCCCGGAAGTTCCGGCGTCGCCGCGGCAGTCGACCCTTCCACGAATGGCGGATTCTATCCGCTGGCGGTGGGGAATCGATGGCACCTCTCGCGGGTGTTCACGCTCGACTACCATGGCCTGGGCGCCGACACGATCCGTACTTCAACTGACCGGGTGAACATCGGGACCGAGACACGGTCAGATCGAACGTATTTTGTTGAAGAGGAGACATCGACCCAGGATTCACGCCCTGGCGAGGTATTCCAATCGTGGTCGCGATACCGGCAGGATCGATCCGGGCTGTATTACCCCGACGTGTGTACGTGCGAGCCACCCGTCCTTGATACGGCTGGTGATCGGCTTCTGCCGCGAGCCGTCGCGAGCCCGGTACCTGCGATGGGGAACATCGGGATGGGGCTGAGTCGACGCGTTGCGCCCAAGGACCAGGAGGCATTCGATCGGGCCTTGATTGAGCTGAGCTCTCGGATGGATAGGATGAGGAGCGCTATTGCGCGTTCCACCCAGGCTCTAGCCGGAACCTCTGGCCGACCTGGCGGGGCCGACTCCGGAGAGGTAGCGCTCCTCCGGTATCCGCTTCACGTGGGCGAGAGCTGGCAGATCAGACCTGACTTTGATCTTATATGGACGGTGGAGGGCGTCGAGAGGCTGGAGACGCCCGCTGGAGGATTTCCCGCTTACCGGATTGGAGTGTCAGTTCCGCAAGGGGGGCCAGAGGATTTTGCGCGGATCTGGTTTGGCCGGGCGGGTCAATTGGCCTACCGCATCCACATCGAGGTCACGGAGGGGTATCCTGGCGCGGGCTGGACCGCCGACGAAACCGAAATGGTCGACCGGCTGTCGATCTCGCGCTGAGCGGCGGAGAGAAACGTCCCGGTAGGGCCACACAGCGCGGCTGTAGGCCAGAACGGGCCGATTTGGGCGCGAGTTCCGCTACCGGACTGCAGGATTTGCCCGGATCCGTCCCAGTCGGCGCTCTGACGCGCCCTGGTTCAATCGTTTCCCGTTTCCTGCCTATATAAGGCGAGAAACCAGAAACGGAATCCGCGGCCCCCGGCCGACTCCCGTTGACTCCCTCCACAACAGAGGGAACATGGACGTCCACCCGTTGGAGGCGCCCATGTTCCCGAGATTCACCATCCCCAGAATGCTCACGAAAGCCGAAGAACGCCGGCTCCTGGCCACGGTCCGGGCCCAGGTATCCCGCCGCGACGTCGCGATCCTTACCCTGGCCCTCGGCACCGGGCTCCGCCTCCGGGAGCTCAGGGGCCTCAACGTGGGCGACGTGCGTGTCGACGGGCAGGCCACGGCTTGGAAGGTCATCCTGGATCCCGCGACCACGAAGGGAAAGCGAGGTGGGGTGGCCTACCTACCGGGCCAGCTGCGCCAGGAACTGGGCCGGTTCTTGAAGTGGAAGGTTCGGGCCGGGGAGCCGACCGAAGCCGCGGTCGCCGCTCATCGTCTCGAGGCAGGGGCGCCGGCTATCGCTCCGGCGGATTCAATTCGTATTCCGGGAATGGCAGGCTGCCGCGGGATTCGAGGCGATCTACCCCTTCCACGCACTGCGCCACACCGCGATCACGAACGTTCTACCGGGCCACCCGGGACCTGTACCTGACCCAGCGCTTCGCCCGGCATTCGAGCCCGCTGACAACCACGATCTACACCCATCCCACCGACCAGGAGCTCTACGCGGCGATTCGGGGGACCAAGGTTCGACGAGTCCAAGCAAGCACCACCCGAGGCCAAGTGAGTCCCACCGATCTAGGTACTTGCCCTCTACATCATGGAAGCTCCGCATATCCGAGTCGCGGTGGGGTTGTCCCCTCTTCCCCGGCGTTTCAAGCCACTGCTTGTGATTGTCACGAACGAATCGGCCCACGACACTATGGGGAACGATGTATAAGCCGGGGCTGACCGAGAGGGTAGGCATACGAAGACATAGAAGCTATTCTCGGCCAAGTCGACTTTCGCCTTCTTGTTAAGCATCCACTTGGGTTTGAGTCCCTGGATGTCTTAACCTGTATGCTAACCGACTCAGTGGCGTCTCTATTGGAACCAGGATGTCTATGCCTCGCGTGTTCCGTAATGTTAGCGAGGCGACGTACCCAGGCGGAACAGCTCTGCCGCGACGAAGTACTCCGGCAATGCCCTCGCTGGCGCCCGTCCTATTGGGCTCCAAGGCCAGCGTCATTGGGAACCACTCGTGGGGATCCGGAAAAGAAATCTCTCCGTTCGTTCGATCTCCGGCACGGCGGCGCTGATTTGCGGCCATGGGCCCGAAATGGAGTAGAGCTCCTGCTGGAAAAGCGGAACCGGCATCTCCCCACCAAGGAAGACCTCGATGGCCATGAACTTACGAAAATCGAGATGCCGTCGAAACGTGAGAACAAGCGCTCGCGCCGGATAACCATCGAAGGCCTGAAGGGGGTCGAAGTCGTGGATAGTAAGCCACTTGCTGGGAATCATGATGCTATCTCCCGGAGAAAGATGCTCTGCAAGCCTGTGGTTACCGGCCGTGGTCGAGCGAGCGCGAATGAAGGGCGGATCTTTTAGCAGCTTATAGTTCACTACGTACCATCGAACGTCGTGGACCGGATAGATTCCGCGATTGCTGATCAGCACGTCGCCCTCGCGTACCTCTAGGTCGACGGTCGGCGCGACGGAAAGGTACAAGCTGTCTCTCGCTCGCGACAACGCAGACGAGTTCTGAACGATGACCCACGTGTTAACTCCTAAGGTCAGAATACCGAGGATGGCCTGAATCCAAGCAATCTTAACGTGGGGCTCGCGCCGGAACCAACCAATGACCGACCTCATTTCACCTCCCGCAGCCTACATAGTTGGCGAGCCCGCTGACTAGGATGCGTAGCATGCGCGATCAACATCTCGGGAAGTCTCCAACTCGCGCCTCCACGCCAAAGTACACAAGGCCCCGGCAGCTCACGCCACTGGGGCCCGCATATCAACCAGGCCGCCTCGTCGGCGACCGTGTCATCTGGCTCCCGAACGTAAGCCTTTGCGAACTCCCTCGCGGGCCCGCGACACCAGCCTCGCTATCGCAGGAGGAGCAACTTCACCGAGCGCTCTTCACGGCCCGCTCGGATCAGCGCAAAATACATCCCCGCGCCTGCCCTGCCGCCACGGTTCGTTTGCCCATCCCATTCAAGCTGATGGTTTCCCCGCTCCATCTCGCCGAGCTCAATGGTACGTACCACCCGTCCCGAAACGTCCATTATCAGAGCGACGACCTTCCTCCGCTCGGGCAGAACATAGTTAAGCTGGGTATTCCGAGCGAACGGGTTAGGCGAACAAGATCGAATCGTGAATTCAGGAGGATCCTGTGTACCCGACTCCACAGCCGACGGATACCCGCCCGCATAGGTCACGAAGCTTCGAAACCCAGGCGTCGCCCAGGTGGATCCTCCATGCGTATCCAAAGCCATCACTCGCCAGTAGTAGGTCCTACCCGGAACGAACTCGACGACGACGGTGTCCTGGCTCGAGGATCGCGGTCCCTGCGTCCTATACCGGAAGCTGGAGAACTCATTGGTAGTGTCGGTATCGATGTAGTATGAGACCCCTCCCGGGCACGCAGGAACTGCAGCGTCCGCCCAATCCAAGAACACCCTCCAAGTCGATAGGGTGTCCATATCTGCCGGAGTTAGTAGAGTGAAGGGGCTGGGCGGGCTTGGACTCACCCTCAAGACGGTACTATCGTTATACATTGAGAGGTACAGTAGCGAGTCCGGGCTGAAGGCTATGTCCACAACTTGACCAAACCCCGTCCCGATGACAGAGGCCACCCCATTCGGGGCGACACGGAGCAGCTCGTGGGTGGTGTTGTTGACGGTATAAAGGTCAGTACCCCAGCACCCTCCGGGTCCGAAATCGAGCGGCGCGTCCGGAAGACCTGTCAGGAAGGCAGGGTTCAAGAGCATTCCGGTCGGTGTGTGGACGCTGATATCTCCATCATCCGCCGACGTGTAAATGTTGTTGTTCGCGTCCACTGCAATCGTGACGGGGCGGGTTGGAGTCGTAAAGAGCACGGATGAGTTCCCAAGGCCGCTCTTCGCTAGGACACTCTTCCCACCAGAGAAGTCGGTGATTAGCATCCGACCAGTTCGGTCCAACACCAGGTCATCAGGATTGCCAAGGAGAGAGCTGGCTTCGATGTCGACCACGGATTGGTTGGGCAGAACTGCGATGAGGGACCCCGTTCCACCAGACAGCCCGCGGCCCACGATGAGGGACCATGGTGTTCCAGAAACGCTTCCCGTCTCGTCGAAAGCAACAGCGTCAGGATCACTGTATGGGGTGGTGCCGTAAGGGGAAAATGAGTCTCCCCCCACAGGAACTCGGTCTGCCCACTCGGGCGCCACGTTCGTGTTGTTACCCACGTAGAGGACGCCGTCCGGGCTGAACGCGAGTCGATACGGTTTAGGGATCCCCGAGACGTAATTCTGGACTGTGAACCCGGGCACGGTTGGAATCGAGTTCGCTAGCGTGGCCTGGCCTGCCAACTCGGGCCAACGCGGCCGCATCCCAGAGCTTGCGTCCCAACGATACGTCGCCGCCCAGGAGGTACCGGACGTTCCGCTAAGGGCGAGCACGCTCAAAAGCAGCAAACTGGCGCGGCGCATGAGATCCGCCTCCTCATTGGTTGAAGGTCCTGAAGTTCCTCTTCCCGGTGGGCGATCGTTTGAAGTGACGGGCGCCTCCGGGTCTGAACCTGTCTATCCAACGGATCACGTGCCAGATTTTCGGAACGCGAGACGTTCGTGGAGGCAGTGCAGCCCCTAGGCGCGGCCGATCCTACTCGCCCAGGACGCAGCGGATCGCGCACCACCATAAATGGCCGATGGGACCAGTTGCTCCTCTTACGGGCGACCCGTTGGCAGCCCCCCATTCATTGAACAAGGCCAGCAGGTGGCTAGTTGCGGGTCCTAATCAGGAAGGGATACTGAATAGCCACTGCGGCGACCCCACGCTGGCCCACTATCGTCAACCTATAACGCCCTGCAAGAAATGCCCGCCGGCTCTGGAGGGCCAGTGTCTTCCCATTGAAGAAGTCTCCGATCGGATGCATCTCGTCAATCAACAGACGCCCGGCCGGATCGGTCAAAGTGACATGAACCCGAGAGTCGTCGGGGACGTCCGGCGGGTCCACCTGAAATTGGATGATCCTTGTCGAAGGGCTCACTGCTATGACGGGCGAGCCTCCGGGTGCGCTACCACGGGACGGACCGCGCAGGGTAATGGTTTGCACTACACCGATCGTGAGCGGCGCTTGCGCCTTCCCTTGGCCCGGAGTGAGCGATGAGCCCTGCTGCCCGGCCGGGCCCGAGGTCTCAGATGGGATCTGCATCTTCGGAAGGCCCGAGCCGGGAGGGAGTGGCGTTATCCGCGACATCACTACGAAGATCGCACACGCCGCGACAGTCGCGGTAACTGCCCAACCACCAAGCGCCACCTCAATCCACTTACGCCGTTGACGAGGTTCCAAGACGGTCGTACGGGGCGAGGGGCCGACCTTCGGCCCCATTTGATTCGCGAGTCTGGTCACCTTTCGAACTTCCTCGAGCGGAGGCGGTGTCGCCTGCATGAACACTTGACGCTCCTCCGTGGTGAAGGACCCCGTAGATATCCGCATTAGATCGAGCATCTGTTGCCTGAACTCAGCACTCTTGATCAAGGCGGCCTGAACTGCTGCAGTCTGGGCAGGGCTCGCGGTTCCCATCACGTACGCAGTCAGGGTTTCTTCATCAACTCTAGTCAGACCGTCCCCCTGCTTGCCCACCCACGCGTGGAGGAGACGCCGAACAGCCTCTTCTTCGCGCTCGCGCGGGTCTTCACCGAGTGGCATGGAGGCCTTCAAGCGAGCCGCGATCAGCGCGACCCGTCTCGATAACGCCCGGGACATCAGTTTTTCGCATAGAGATTGAGAAAACCAACCGCACCAACCATTTAATGCCGCCTACCTGCCTCAGATTCACGCGACCTCCTCCGGATCCAGCCCCTCAGCTAGAAGCATTTCGCGGAGCCTGCGCATGCAGTGTCGCAGGTCGTCGGACACCCGCTTGTTTTCGCCATCCGGGAGACCGAGCAGCAACACGATCTCCCGCGGCTTCATGCCGTCAGCCGCGCATGTAAGGTAGAGCTGACATTTCTCCGTCATGCGGCCAAGACACCGGTTCAGGCAATCGACAACTCTGCCCGTCAGCCCTAGCGGATGGTCACCCTCGAACGCGCCGACGGCATCGGTGAGTTCATCCACTGGCCTACGACTCCTAAGCCAACTGACTACCTGCCGCATGAGCACCGTCGAGAGCCACGCAGCAAACGGCTTACCGACATTTTGGTATTTTCGGAGCCTTCGGAAATCGTCTTGGAAGCAGCTCAGGACGAGATCGGCGATTCGGTCCTGGCGATCGGCCAGGTCCAAACTACGCAGGACTGCAGGCGGGCGAGCCTCAGAAAGTTTCCACGCGAAGGTATGAAGCTCCTCAAGGGCGCGGCGCGGATCCAGGTCGAGGAGGTCCAGAAAGGCGGGCCAGGGCGAATCCAGATCTTGGGCGGGTTGGGTACGAGTGCCAGACATAGAGTCGGGGGTCCCCCTGTTTGCTTTTCACGTCGAGGAGATTCCTACAGCCAGGCCCCCGTCGCAATGAATGCTCCCCACGTGGACGGAGAGACGGATTGGCCATGCGCACGCTGCTCCTTGAGGAACCGGATCGAAGCGGCCCTCAGGGCCTCGGCCACCGGCAGCTTCTCCTCGAAACGAGCCTCGTAAAGGTGCCGCATCCATCGCTGCGTGGCGAGATCATCGACCTTCCACAGGCTCATGATCGCAGTTCGCGCGCCTGCGATGGCCAACGCACGACGCAGCCCGTATACGCCTTCGCCTGGAGTTACTTCTCCCACGCCCGATTCACATGCCGATAGCACGACCCAGTCCAGGGATGAAAGGTCGGTGGTCGCAATCTCCTCCGCTGTCAAAATCCCATCATCCCCATTCGCGCTGGGCTTGTCATGTTGGTTGGAACCCGCCAGTGCGATGCCCGAGCGGAGCAGAGGATATCCGATCAACGGGTCGCCTCCTTCTGAGGCCTGCCGGGTGTCGGAACAGACATGCGAAAAAAACCCATGGGTCGCCAAGTGAAGGGCCCGACACCTAGCGGCACTAGCGAGCACGACGGATTCGGTGGGCTGGGTGCCGGAAAGCACACTCACGGGCTCGCCCGCGTACACGCGTGACCAGCTATCGGAAACTTGTCGGGCTTCAAGTAATGAGCCGGGGAGCGAAGGCAGGGCCCTCCGAGTAGTGTTAACGCAGTCCTCGAGTCCTCGGCTTCCCGCTGACGCCATGAGCGGCGTGGTAGGAGCGTATGCCGTATCGGGCGTCGGTTCCCGCCGATTGAAGTCCACACCTCCTACTGCTAAAAGGCCCTTGCCCGAGCGCGCGGGAGCTAGGAGTAAAGGGATATCGCGCTCGACGGTCAACATGTGGACGGTTGGGCCGTCCTCGACGAGGTAGCGCCCCTTTCCCGTAGGTAACGCGGCAAGATTCACCATGTGCAGCTCGCCATCCGGCACGATCAGCACCGTGCTTGCCCCCGCAAGGCGGCCCGCCAGCGGGTCCCAGATTGCACGTCTCAAGGACTCGCCCAATGCTGCCGCCATTTTGTCGCGGCCCGGACCCTGTTCGCTGGACCCCAAAGCATTGCGCCAGTCGCGAGCGAGACTATCAATCCGGTTTGCATCACCCAGCAACACGAACCCAGGATAACGATCCCCACCCTTAATGAGAAATGCTGCGTAGCGCGGGTAAACGGCGCCATCCGCCGCAATGGCGCCATTTTTCCCAGCTCGACCAGCTAGGGTCACCGCTGGAAGGACTTTCGCGGCATCCCAATAGCTGAATCGGACAAAGCCGACCAAGGCCTCTCCCGAGCCCAACGCCTTTGCAACCTCCGCGAATCCTACGCCAGCTCGGGCCAAGCCGCGCTGGAACGCAGCATTGCGTGAGGCCAGCTCCTTTTCAATCTCTTCACGCCTTTGAAGCGTCGCATCAAGTGCTCCCCGGAGCGAATCGTCTAGAGATCGTTCCTGGACAAGCTGGGACAAGTCCCGCGCGACCTGAGCGCGTCGGTGAACAAGATCGGCATAGTCCCCCACAGATGCCGCCCGCTGACGCCTCGCAGCCATTTCGTCAAGCACCAGAGCGCGGGACCGGATTATGGCGTCCCAGAGGTCCGCAGCCTTGGCCGAGCCCTCTATGGTGGTCAAGGCTGACGTGGCGATTGAATAGTTGATACCCTTGGTTTGGGCAAGCGCCTCATCCTCGGTCATGCTGGCAATGTTGATGGACAGTTCCGCTGTACGCCCACGAATTGCCTTGATATCGAGGCTCAGGGCATCATCGAGCCTTCCCGACAGAAGCCTCAGGACCGCCAGGTCATGTCGGTTTCCATAGATCGCTTCGGATTCCTCGCGCTCGAGACTCTCGCGTTTCTCGAGGGCGCCCCTCTCCAAGCTATCCGCGATCGCGATCTCGCCTTTGTGATAGCGCGCAATGCCTTGGCGCCACCAAGCCTCCGCCTCAAAGCTTTGAGCATTAGGTATCTTTCGATAGAGATCAGTAGCCTGGCGGTAGTTTTCAAGAGCGGAGTCCGGAGCATCCAACCCGAGCCATTGGTCGCCGAGATTTAGGAGCAGGCGTGCGCGGGTCGGATCGTCGGTCCGATCCTCCTGATTGAGAATCGCTAATGCCATGCCGAAGTGTCGAACCGCGTCTTGGTAATGCCCCAGCTTACCCTCAGCATTTGCGATCTGCTCCTCGGCGTGGCCAACAAGAGGGTGGGTTGGCGGAAGTTTCCGGGAGTAAAGGGCTTCCATGTGCACTGCGGTCTGATAAGCCGCCTTTGCATCCCCCAGCTTGAGCAGCGTCGAGGTGAGGTTTTCCAAGACCTGCCCGAGGCCTTGGCTGTCCGGGGGTGACCCCGCTTCGAAGGAGCGCACAGCCGCCTCATAGAGGCGTCGGGCCTCAGCGAGGCGGTTTGCAGAGCTGTATGCCAGTGCCAAATTGACCTGGGTGCGAGTGATGTCTCTATGTCCCGGGGGCAGCGAGTGGGATCGAAGTTCAAGCACTTGCTCCTGTAGGGCAATGGCCTTCTCGGGGTTTTTCGCACGTCGCTCAACAGTCGCAAGAGCACTCAGGTCGTCGGCGAGCTTCGAGTCGGACGAACCGATCCGTTTCCGGAGGGCTATCGCCCGCTCGAGCGTAAGCCTGGCACCGTCAAGGTGCCCGGAGTTACGTTGGGTTCGTCCAAGGGCTGTGAGCGCATCCGCTACGCCGGGGCTGCTCTCACCATGGAGGGCTCTTCGCAGTTCGACCGCCGCGCTCGCAAGCGATTCGGCGTCCGCCGGCTGAGCTGTGTCTTGCCGCCACAATGCCTCGACGAGAATGTCGAGAACGTCGGCGTACGCCGCCGAGCCTGGAGCGAGAACGCGAAGATCTGAGCGGGATTCCCTTTCCGCTTCCTCGTAGAGTTGGCGAGAGATCAGCGTGCGGAGCGAGTCGGTCGAAATGAGGGGCTGGGATCGCTCGGACGCGCGAGACTGGTCAGCTTGAATGAACCCGCATGCCAGAAACCCCGCCAAAAGCAGTAGGCGAATGAGCCTGGGCCTGCGCTCAGGCCCGTCGAAGGAGAAATGAAGAAACGGCCCCTGTGATCTCGATGGAATTGCGGCCATGCTTCGCGTGGCTCCAGGCTCCACAAGGACTGTCCCGGGCGGATGCCGATTACGAGGGAACAGTAACAGGGAACCCCTTACGACTACCAGCCCACTTTGGAGCGAGCTTGCCTGGCTCCTTCTCCGGGTCAAGACGCCTTCCATGCGAGATCGGAACCACACAATCGGCCGGTGTCCGCACTCACGACAGCTCCGAAAATGAACCTCTTCGTACGTTCTCATCTCAGAGGGAAGACTCTGGGTCCCTGGCCATGAAGGAGCAAAGGTAAGGGGAGGTCAACTCATGAAAATGAAATGGATCCACGTGACAATCTTGGTGGCGACTACCATTCTCAGCCCGATTCTCGTGGGAGTAGCCCGAGCTGACGCCACTGATGACGTGAGCCTACGAGAGGGCGCCGCCTGCAACCTGAACCTTTACGGAAACCGAACGCTGTACTCAGGTACTGAGATCTCGGTCATCAATACCAATGACGGCTCTGCCGTTCTCGTGCTTATCAAGATCGTATCCAGAAACAATAGGGGCGAGACCTACACGAGCTTCAAACGGATGCGCGTCGAAGCCGGATCGGACGCTTACGTGGGCTGCACGGGTGAAGGTAGTGAATATGGTAGTGCTGGCCTCACGTTCACGATCACCGGCGCTCATTACGTTGACTAGCCTTGTAGGCCGGAGCCGGTGAATTCCGCGAGCGGGCTCCGGCAATGGGAGCCCGCTCGCCTGCGCGTCAACACGCTGGGCACGGTCACGCCGGGCCAGTTGAGCTCGTCGATGTCCTTGTTGTCGTCTTCGTCTTGCGCACAGTTGGTGGGGAGATTGGCTTTTGACGACGCAACAACCTTGAGACTCTTGGATCGCGAATGGTGGCAGGCATAAGCATCTTAGGCAAGCGGGGCCCCGCCACTCTCATGGTTCGATCTGGGCTAGGAGATCAGTTGGTCGCTTCGGGGTATCCGAAATTTGAATTCGCGGCACGTTGATAGATCGAATGCGGCACTGGTCCGGATGACCTGATGAATCGAGCAGACACGGTGTCTGCAAGATCCCCAGGCCGGCTCTGCCGCGGGAGGGAAGTCATGGCTCGACGACGCCGGGTCCTCGTTGTCGGTTTGCTCGCACTGGCCGGTTCCATGTCCGCGTGGCTGGTTGGGTGCTCGGACAGCAACAACCCCAACAACATCACCGGCCCAGGTCCCTCCCCCTCCCCGTCCGCCCCCACGGCCGCCTTCACAGCCTCCTCGACAAGCGGCGTTGCTCCTTTGACGATACAATTTACGTCGACTAGTACCGGAAGCATTGATGGCTGGCAGTGGAGCTTCGGAGATGGCTCCGCATCAACGCTCGCGAATCCCTCCCATGTGTACGGCACACTTGGTGCCTACACAGTCTCTCTCACTGTTCATGGGTCCGGTGGCTCGAACACCGAGATCAAGAGTAGGTTTGCCTTGGTAGACGAAATTCGAGTCTATGACTCACCTCTCAGCTTGAACACGGTGTACGCGAACCGCCCCGCCGGCAACACCGCGGATTGCGAGTTCGCTGGCCACGGTCCAGACGTCACTGCTGACATTCAGCTCGTGGTGCGCAATAGCGGGCGTGAACTCGGAGTGCTGGAGAGCTTGGTGGCCAAGGAGACACAAGCAGACTGGACGCTAGGCACGGGGTCGGGATACCAACAGCTTCTCCTCATTGGGGCGAATGCGGGCTACCACATTAAGCAGATCTACGAACCCTCGTCGATGCACGTTCACTACATCGACACGAACACAACAACTGAATATTTCTTGGGCAGCGATTTGGCTACGCCGTTTATTACGGGCGATACGTCGGGAAACGACGTCTGCAACACGTCCGCCAGCGATCAGACACAAATGACGGTTTTCTTGAAGAGGTATTCCATCCGGGTTGGGCCGTAGGGCTCAGTTTTTTGTCCCGGCGATCTCCGCGTGGCTCGGTGGGTGCCCGGACCGCAACAACCCCACGGCCTAGCGGACCTGTACGCGCAACACGTGCGTGCGGACGGCACCCTCGATCCGGTCTGGACGCAGGACGGAAATGCCGTGACGCAAAGCGGGACCGCCAGGGGTCCCTCGATCTTCAGGGACGGCCGGCCGGCTGGCCGCCGAGGAGGAAACTAGCCTACGCCTATAAGTGGCCAGCGGGCTGAACCCACCAACGCCTGCGAGCCGACCACATCGAGCTTGGCGTGCGTGATGTATGCCTTCGCGTGGAACTTCTCGCGGTCGTAGACGCGGCACTCGATCTTCCCGGATTGGAGCGCCTCGAGGATCGCCGGAACGCCGTGGAGGAAGGGATTGGCTTCCTTGACGGCCTCGATGCTCCCGTCGAGGATCTCCACGGCGCGCGAGCGCACGGCCTCTCGAAGAGCTTTGCGCGTGCGATACGTCATCTCGGCGCCCATCAGAATCCGGATCTTCTCCAGCGGCTGCCACTTCCCATCGAGGGCGAGCAGAGCACCGATCTCGAAGTACCCCGTAGCAATATCGAACGCCTTGGCGATTCTCGTCCACTCCTCGAGATAACGGAGCCCGGTCCAGCCGGGGACGCTGTTGTCGACGATGAAGAGGTCGCGGCCTTTCGAGTCAGTGGTCATCGTGTTCCTTCATCGAAGTAGAACCTCGCTGGGGGTGCCTAACGCCGGCGCTGGGCCGGCCGGCGCTGCCGGTCCCCTCAAACGGCTTGTCAGGCAGCATCTTGAATTCATGGCAGATGAGGTCGCAGCTTCGCGTGGATACCTTTGACGCCCGCTACGGATTCCTTGAGGAGAGCAAGGGCAGAGATCCGAATTTCTGCGAACTGGAAGTCCACCCAAGTGATGCGCTCCACCTTGACGGCCGGACTCGGCACAGGCAACTGCGTCCTAGGATCAATTGGTACGCCCATGACCGACACGCCGGATCCGAAGGTAACACCGGGGCCCCAGCTGACCTGTCCGCCCCCCTGTCCAGTGACACGGGTCTCAAGGGTTTCGCTGCGAATCTGCTCGACGAGATCTCCGTGCTTGTTTTCGTTGTTTACCTTGTTGAGGTAGCCGAGCCACTCGAAACCCTTCTGATACGGTTGGACCGCTTCTAGGTAGGCCACGACGGATGGGGCTGCTGAACGGAGCCCGGGATACCACTGGTCGACCCGCACATCGAATGTTGCCTTATCTGGAAGGATGGGAAAGTAGAACTTGGCGTCTCCACGGGCCTGCTGGCAAAAGCTCTCTCGCACCTCGTGTGCAAGATAGTCCAGGGCGGACCGAAGGTTCTCGCAGAGGTTCTTGATGTCGATTCGCATGGCGGTGTCGATGCTCTTCGCGTGCAGTGATTCCTGATACTCAGCCTCGATCTTCGCGAGTTCGGTGTCCGCATGCTCGAGGAGAGCATCGATGCTTGCCTTCCGCGATGCCATGTCCCACTTCTCCAGGTATATCTAGGCGTCCAACTCGTGTAATGCAGAACTGGGTATCCAAACTTGCGCGTCTTGCGGTCTAGCGCGCCTGTCGCCGGAACGTCTCGGTATTCCCAAGCGGCAGTCTAGACACCACCCCGGCCAAACGATCACGCTCCAGGCTGGAAAAATGGGGCCCCCTGGCTCGGCCCAATGGCGATACGGGGAGAGAGCCAGAGATAGAGAGAGCCTCATTGTGTCCTGATGGGGTCAATGCGTGCAAGGCTCGCCCTGGGCCCCGCGGAACCCGTCGGCATGGGCCAAAGGCACGAACGATGGCACGGCGCACAAGTATCGCCCCCACGCCCACATACGCGAGAGCCCCGGCAGTTCTCACCACCAGGGCCCGCGTTATCACTAGGCCGCAGAGTTTGCGACCGTGTCATCTGGCTCCTGAGGTAGGATTCGAACCTACAACCCTCCGGTTAACAGCCGGATGCTCTACCGTTGAGCTACTCAGGAATTGTGTAATCCCCCGCCCCGCAAAGACTTATCGCAAACGTCCCAACGAGCCGGAGCCAAACATTCTACCCTACCGGCCGCTCCGCCGCAACCTGCTCGCCGATCACCGCCCGCACCCGATGCGTCCGCCCATCATCGCGCAACGGAATCGCGCCGGGATCCACGCCCACGCCATCCAACTCCGCCAGGGCGACCCCGCGGCACCGATGCTCGGGATTCTCCACCGCGATCTCGTACCGCGACCCGCCAAACCGCAGCACGACCGAGAATCCCCCCCACGCGAACGGGATGCACGGGTTCACCGCAAGCGTCCCACCTCTCCGCTCGATGCCCAGAATCGACTCCAGCCCCGCGCGGTACATCCAGCTCGCCGAGCCGGTATACCACGTCCAACCGCCTCTCCCGACGTGCGCGGCGTGGGTGTAGACGTCCGCGGCGATCACGTAGGGCTCCACCTGGTAGCGCGCCACGTCTGCCGGGGTGCGCGCGTGGTTGATTGGGTTCAACAAGTGAAACAGCTCGACGGCCTCGTCGCCGCTTCCCAGCTTGGCGACGGCCATCACGGTCCAGATGGCGGCGTGGGTGTACTGGCCGCCGTTTTCGCGCACGCCGGGGATGTACCCCTTGATGTAGCCGGGGTCGAGCGCGGACGAGTCGAACGGTGGGGTCAGAAGCAAGATGACTCCCGCGTCCCGCCGCACGAGCTGGCTCCGCACCGAGTCCATCGCGCGCTCGGCGCGGCCCGGAGGGGCGGCACCCGACAAAACGGCCCACGACTGGGCGATGGAATCGATGCGGCACTCCTCGTTCTGGGTCGAGCCGAGCGGTGTGCCGTCATCGAAGTAGGCGCGCCGGTACCAGTCCCCGTCCCAGGCCTGCTCCAGCACCACGGCCAGGCGGGCCACCTCGTTCCGGTAGCGCGCGGCGCGTCCCTCGTCGCCGCGCGACTCCGCGAGCCCGGCGAATTCGCGCAAAATCTTCGACTGGAACCACGCCAGCCAGACGCTCTCCCCCTGCCCCTTCCGGCCCACGCGATTCATGCCGTCGTTCCAGTCCCCGCTTCCGATCAGCGGGAGCCCGTGCGGGCCGGACGTCAAGCTCCGATCGATGGCGCGGAGGCAATGCTCATAGAGCGGCGCGTCCTCGCCCGACACGGAGGGCCGGCCGTAGGCGTCCGCCTCCTCGGGCGTCAAAACGGGCGCCGCCAAGAACGGAACGCGCTCGTCCAACACGCCGCCGTCCCCGGTCGCCTCCACGTAATGCCCGACGGCGAAGGGGAGCCACAACAAATCGTCGGAGCAGCGGGTCCGCACCCCGGCCCCCGAGTGGTCGTGCCACCAGTGCTGGACGTCCCCCTCGGTGAATTGCCGGGCCGCGACCCGCAGCAGGTGCTCGCGGTAGAGGTCGGGCGCGGCCAAGGAGAGCGCCATGACGTCCTGGAGCTGGTCGCGGAAACCGTACGCGCCGCCGGGCTGATAGAAGGCGGTGCGCGCCCACAGCCGGCTGGCGATGGACTCGTAGAGAAGCCAGCGGTTCATCAAGACGTCGAACGAATCGTCCGGCGTGTGGATCTCCATCGTGCCGAGGAGCCGGTCCCAGAACTGCTCCACCTCTTCGAGCGCCGCGAGCGCGGCGCGGACGGATCCGTGCTCCCGGACCAGCCGCAACGCCGCGTCCCGGTCCTCGCCCTGTCCGAGCAGGAAGACCACCTGGCGCGTCTCGCCCGGCGCCAATCGGAGCGAGACATGGAGCGCGGCGCAGGGATCGAGCCCCGCGCCGAACGAATTCGAGAGTGTGCGGCGTCCCAGCGCGGCCGGCCGCGTCATCGACCCGTTCCGGCCCAGGAACTCCAAGCGGTCGCCCGTGGCGGACGTCAGCGCGTCGGAGTGCGCGAAGGCGACGCGCCCGCGGAACTCCTGGTTGTAGGGGTTCTCGGCCAGCAAGGCGGACGTGCCGGCGTCAAGCTCGGTGCGCACGTGGACCTGCTCCCCCTCCCGCGGCGGGGAGAGCCTCCACTCGTTGTAGTGGAAGACGCTGATGGAGCGCGGCCGGCTCCCCTGATTCTCCAGCGTGAGGAGCGCGAATCGCATCGGCGCCGAGCGGTGCGTGAACAGCGCCAGCTCCTGGCGGATCCCGCGCTCGCGATGCGCGTACCGCGTGGCGCCCGCCCGGTGGCGCACGACCCACCGTCTTCCGTCGGCGCGACGGCGCATGGCACCCGGTGTAGCGCCCCACGCCTCGCCACTCTCGTCGTCGCGCAGGTAGATGGCCTCGCCCGTCGCCTCGGTCAAGGGATCGTTGGCGAACGGGGTCAGCCGGTTCTCCCGGCTGTTCTCGGACCACGTGTACGAGGGCCCCGCGGCCGTCACGACGCACCCGAATCGCGGATTGGCCAGGACGTTGGCCCATGGGAGGGGTGTCTCGTCGGCGCCATCCAAAACGATGACGTACTCGGACCCGTCCGTCGTGAAGCCGCCGCGCCCGTTCCACAGAGCCAATTCCGGCGCGTCGATCTCGGGGCTGGGGGGGATGGGGGTGATCGCGGTCCCATCGCCATCGACAGAGGCGGGCGCGGCCTCAGCGGTCACGACCGGGGCCGGCCATTCGGCATCGGCGTACGGGTGCTCGAGCTGCGCCTCTAGGCTCCCCCGATCCCCTCGCAGCTCCGCGCGCGCCACCGCGGAGAGGAGCACGCGGTCGGCTTCGCTCATGCCGTCGCCGGTCAGCAGGTACGCGCCCCCGGTCCTGTCCTTCCACGCGCCCCACGGACCGCCCTCGAGAAGCGCCCCGAGCTGCTCGTGGATCTCGTTTCGATAGCCGATGGGATGCTCGTTCACGATCACGACATCCGCCAACAGCCCCTTGAACCGCCAATAATCCTGGGCGCGCAGCACCTGCCGAACCAACGCCAGATCGGCCTGCTCGAGCACGCGGACGAGCAGGATGGGAAGATCGCCTGAGATCCCGTGGTTCCAGAGCCCCGATTGCCCCAGGACATTTCGCGCCAAAGTCGCCGGGTCCGCGGCCAGCGAGCGGTCCGTGTAGAGGACGCGCGAGGCGAGGCGCTCGTACAACTGCGCTTCCTCGACCGGAATGCCGAGGTGGCGGAGCGAAATCGAGAGCTGGGTTGCCGCGAGCGCGAACGTGCGCGGCGCCGACGTCGGGTCCGCGTACTTCATGCAGAGCGCGATGGCGGCGTCGCGGTCGTGCGCCATCCCGGTGGCAAACGCCAGCCGCGCGAATCCGCCCGGCGCGAGTCGGACGCGCTGCCGGAGGCTCAGGATCGGATCGAGGGTGGCGCCGCTGGTGCCCGACAGTGGCCGGCCGTCCAGCGCGATCGGGTCCTCGGTCCCGCGCCCCCGTCCCAGGAAGCGCGCGCGGTCGGTCTCCCATTCGATCGCGCTGTGCGTGCGTCCCTCGAGACTTAACACGTGGATGGCCCACGGCTGCGGATCCTCGACGGATCGCGGCCGTCGCCCGCACAACAAGGACGCGGTCTCGGGACGGCACTCCGTTTCCAGGAACAGCTTCCCGAATACCGGGTGGGCGACGTCGTCTGCCTGCGGCGACAGCACCACCTCGACGTAGCTGGTAATCTCGATCTCGCGCTGATACGCGCTCCGGTTCGTCAGCGACAGGCGCCGCACCTCGACGTCGTCCTCGGCCGAGACCGCGATCTCGCACCGGGAGTCGATCTCCTCGACGCGCTGCTGGATCACCGCCTTGTCCGGCACGAAGTGGGTCCGGTATTCGTCGGGCTCGCGGCGGATCGGCTGGTAGGTGGCCGACCAGACCGCGCCGCTTCGAACGTCCCGCAAATACAAATACTGGCTCCCGAAGTCGCAGGTGGCGTCTTCCCGCCGCCGCGTGACCGCGAGGCCGCGGCAGGAGCTGGCTCCGCCGCCGGCATTGGTGACGATGGAGACGTACCGTCCGTTTGAGAGAAACGCCGCGTGCGGGTAGCGGGTGTGCGGCGTCCGGAATCGCCGGGGCGAGACGGGCAGGATCAGGGGAGCGATCCGCGTCACCTCGATCGGGCGCGGCCGCGTCACCGGGACAAAGCGCGGCACCCGCTCTTGCAAGAGCAGCTCGGTCGCCTGGATGCAGGCATCGGTGTGGAAGCGCGACACCATCACGTCGTTCAGCACGGCGTTGGCCAGCGCGACCACCGTCATGCCCTGGTGATGCGCGAAGAACGCCTGGACCGCCGCGGGCTTTCCCGACGCCGGCGCATGCTCCGGCTCCCCTTCCGCCTCGCGCGGCGTGTAGTCCAGCGATTCGTAGAAGCCGTAGCGCCCCTCGGCTCCCTCCCGCGCCAGGCGCCTGAGATTGGACGAGGCCGAGACCGGATCGACCATCGCGGCCAGGGCCGTCGCGTAGGGCGCCACCACCAGCTCTTCCGACAGCCCCCGCTTCAGCCCCAGCTCGGGCACCCCGAACGCCTTGTACTGGTAGTTCCCCTGGCGGTCCATCACGTTGAAGGCGGACTCTGAGATCCCCCACGGAACCCCGTGGAGGCGGCCGTATTGGATCTGCGCGTGGACGGCGGAATCGCAGGAGCGGTGCAGCAGCGTATCCGGATAGCTCCGCATCAAGAGGAGCGGCATCAGATACTCGAACATCGAGCCGCTCCAGGAAACCAGAGTCGGCGTGCCGGCAATCCCCACCAGCGCGCGTCCGAGCTGGAACCAATGTTCCTGGGGCACGTCCCCCTTCGCGATCGCGAAGAAGCTGGCCACCCGCGCCTCCGACGCCAGCAGGTCGTAGTAGGACGTGTCCAGGCGCCCGGGCCCCTCCATGTCCGCCAGCCGGTAGCCGATGGAAAAGATCCGGCGCTCGCGGTCATAGAGGAACGCGAAGTTCATATCGTTCGCGAGCCGTTCGGCGCGGTGCGCCAGCGAGTCCCGCCGGTCGCTCCATTGCTCCGTGGGGACGCCCGCCCGCGGCTCCTCTAAGAGGCGAAGTAGCATGCGCCCCCAGAAGGAGGCGTCCGCGGCCTCGGGGGCGGCGAGCGCGTGCAGGCCCGCCTCGTCCAGCGCGCGCTTGAGCTCGGCTCCCGCCGAGACGCCGCGCGGATGGTCGGTCTCGTCGTCGCGCCCGCTCTCCCACGTCTCCACCTCGCGCAGCGCCGGTGTGAACCGCTGCCGGAGCGATTCTCCCTGCGCGCTGTGGGAAAGGGCGTCGAGGCTCTGGCGCAGCAACGTCAGCGTGTCCGCGATCATCGTGGCCCGGCGGAAATCGTCGGCCGGGACCTGCTCCAGAGACCGGAGCCCCGCCGCCAGCGCCATCAGCGATCCCGCGAGATTCGCGCTGTCCACGGTGGACACGTAGCGCGGGAGAAGCGGCGCCAGGCTCGAGGTGTCGTACCAGTTGAGGAGATGTCCCTCGTGCTTCTCCAATCCCTCCAGCGTGCCGAGGGTGCGCTCCAATCGGTCCAGCGCGTCCCCGGCTTCGATGAAGCCCAGGTCATGCGCGGCAAGCGTGGCGATCAATCCCATGCCGATGTTCGTGGGGGACGTGCGGTGGGCGACCCTGTGCGACGGCTTCTCCTGGACGTTGTCGGGAGGAAGCCAGTGCTCCTCCTCGACCTGGAACGCCTCGAAGTAGCGCCACGTATTGCGCGCGACGCGGCGCAGATAGACGCGGTCCCGCGGCTCGAGAACGATGACCCTCCTCCGCGCCGGCTGGCTCAGCCAGAAGCCCATCAGCGGCGAGGAGAGCCAGAGGAGAAGAAGCGGCAGCGACACGCCCAGCGCCTCGGGGCGGGCCGTCATCGTCAGCGCCAGCCCGGCGATCGCCACCGCGGGTCCCGCCCACATCCCGTTGGCGAACGCGCGCAGGCCTTCGCGCCCCGAGAGCCCGGCGGAGCGGGCCGCGGTTGCCGCCGCGGTCTCCCACTCGAGCATCTTCCGCTGCGTGAGGATCAGCCGGATCAGAGTGAGGCCGATGGCCTGGGCCATCTCGTAGGAGCGGTAGGCCAGGAACGTGAGGTCCAGCAGCACCTGGGCCGCCGCGGTCTCCAGCTCTTCCTGCCAATCGCGCAGGAAGACCGCGGTGGGCTGCTGGGGAGCGGGCCCCTGCGCCCCGCGCAGGAGCTGGGACAAGAACGGGAAAGCGGCGGTCACCATCACCGCGAGGGTCCAGAGCCCGGGCGAGCCGGGGAGCCAGGTCCACGCCGAAAGGAGGAACGCGAGCGTGGTGGGCGCCACCAGGCTTCGCCGCAGATTGTCGAAGATCTTCCAGCGGCTGATCAGGGGAAGCCGGTTCCGCTCCAACCCCCGCCGCGTGGGGACCCACGGGAACAGCCACGCGAGGATCTGCCAGTCGCCGCGCACCCAGCGGCGCTGCCGTCCCGCGTGGGTCAGGATGCTGGAGGGAAAGTCGTCCACCACCTCCACGTCGGAGACCAGGGCCGTCCGGGCGTAGATCCCCTCGAACAGGTCGTGCGACAAGAGCGCGTTCTCGGGGACGCGCCCTTCCAGCGCCGCGGTGAAGGCGTCGACGTCGTAGAGCCCTTTGCCGGTGAAGATCCCCTCGCCGAACAGGTCCTGGTAGGCGTCGGACACGGCGGTGGTGTACGGGTCGACGCCGGTGTGCCCGGCGTAGACGCGGGCGAAGAGCGAGCCCGCGGCGCTCGCCATCGTGACGCTGACCCGCGGCTGGAGGATCCCGTAGCCCCGGGTCACCCGGCGCAGTTGGGGATCGAACACGGGGCGATTCAGGGGATGGCGGATGATGCCGACCAGAGTGCGGGCCGTGTCGCGCGGGAGGCGCGTGTCGGCGTCGAGTGTGATGACGTAGCGGATCGAGCCCAGAATCGCGGGATCGCCCACCATGGTCCGGAATGTGTTCGGACGGCCGCGGAGGAGCGCGTTCAGCTCCTCCAGCTTCCCCCGCTTTCGCTCCCACCCCATCCACACGCCTTCCCGCTCGTTCCACTGGCGGGCCCGGTGGAACAGGTAAAAGCGGTTGTTTCCGCCGCCGCCGTGGCGGGCGTTCAGCCCTTCGATCGCCGAGGTCGCCGCCGCGAGGATGTCGGCGTCCTCGGGCAGCTCCGCCTGCGTCGCGTCGCGGAAATCGGTGAGGAGCGCAAAGTGAAGATGGGGGTCGGCATTTCCCAGGGCCTGCACCTCGAGGTGCTCAATCTGGGCCCGGGCCCCCTCCGCGCTGGTGAGGAGCACGGGCACGACCACCAGGGTGCGCGCGTCCTCGGGGACGCCGTTCTTGAGGTCGATCCGCGGGAGGCGCCGGGGGTGCGCGATCCGGCCGACCGACTTCTGGACGAGGAGGATCCCGAGCTGGCTCATGGGCACCAGCGCGAGGAGCCCGATCCAGGGGAGGAGTGCCAGGTCCGCCCCATGGACCCGCGCGTAGAACATGGCCGCGGCCGAGCCCAGCCCGGAGAGGATCGCGATCCACCCCAGATAGAACGTGACGTTAGCGGAGAAGATGCTGCGCCGGATCCGTTGCCGGAACCGCGGGACGTACGCGACGTCGACTTCGAAATCGCGCCGCCCGGGGCCGATCAGGTGATACCCGATGTGCCCGCTGGCGTCCCCGGGCGCGCTCTCGCCGGATCGCCGCGCGCTCTCCACCGCCCGCAGGGCCACGCGCACCTGGGCCTCGCCCGTCGGCTCGGCCAGCTCCTCCACCGACTGCCGGTAGCGGTCCCGGCTGGCAAAGTCCATCTGCCCGTAGACGCCCGCCGGATCGCGCTGGAGGACCTGCTCCATCAGGCTCACCCGCTCCACCGTGCGGTTCCAGTCGATGGTGGCGACCAGCCGTAGGCCGGTGATCGAGTTCCCCATGGAGGCGAGCCCCATGGTCTGCCGCTGGTGCTCGGCCCGCACCGCCTCGTCCACGCCGACTCCCGCCGCGTTCAACCGGCGTTCCAGCTCCACCCGGAGCTCCGCGACCCGCGGCCCCAGCTCGCGCATCCGCTGCACCAGCTGGACCAAGAACGCGTTCGAGAGCCGCTCGGGGGGGGACGGCAGCGGCGCGTCCGGAGCTGCCGATTCGAACCGGGCGAAGTAGCGGTCGGCTTCCGCCTCGCCCGAGCGGCTCTCCACGATTTCGTCGGTGAGCCGCCTCACGTTTTCGATCAGGCTGAGCTTGAGCATGGTCGGCCACGCCCACAGCTCGCCCAGCGTGAGGGGCGCCACGGTCTGGTAGGCGCTGATGAATCGGGTCAGCCGGTGGAGATCGAAGCGCGCGTCCGAGTGGCGGATGAAATCGAGGGCCATGGCGTGGATGCGGGCCACGCCCGCCAGCTCGCGGGACGCGAGCTTGGGAAGCTCGAGATAGTAGCTCTGCGGGAGGTTCTTCCGGACGTCGGCGATCTCGGCTTCCACGAGGTGGAAATTGTCGAGCAGCCACTCGGCCGCCGGCGCCACGGGCTCGCCTCGGCGCGCGTCCTTGGCCAGCACGCTGTAGCCGTGGCGGAGGGCGCGGGCGTTCTCGCGAAGGCGGGGGAGGAACGGTCGCGGACGATAGCGCGGATTGCGGGCCAGCGTGTAGCCCGCCGCCAGCATCCGGGCGCGCTCCTCCAGGTGCTCGACGCTCAGGAGCTCGCCGCGAAGTGGGCCCCGGTCGGAGCCCGTCGCCCGGCGATTGGGATCCCTCCATTTTCCGAAGACCCAGCCTGTGCCCATTACCGCGCCTCCCTCCAGGGCATCGGCGTCGGGATGGTGGGCTCCCGGAACGCCCAGGCCCGCAGATTGCGCCTGTAGCCCGCGCTCTCGAGCAAGGTGTCGTAGGAGAAGATCGCGATCCCGTCCACGCCCAGGATTCGGGCGCGGCGGATCTTCTCTACCGCCTCGCGCGATCCCTCATTGTATACGGCGATTCCCGCCCAGATCTGGCGGGGAGTGGAAATCGACAGGGCGGCCCCGATCTGTCGCACGGCGACGGGGGTGGAAGGCGTGTAGGCCATGGGGACCGCGGCGTCGATGATCCCCTCCTTCAGCCACGCGGGCCAATCTTGCAGATAGCGGTTCAAGGCCGCGTTCTGGTCGGCGATGACCGCGGCCGTCAGCTTGATCGGGCGCCCCAGCAGATTCAAGTCGTGCCGCAGCGTCCGCACCAGGTCGGTCACCTGGTCGCGCTTCCACTGGATCCACTTCAGCCGCAGGTCGGGGAGGCGGTCCGCGCCGATTATGGCGAGCGTGGTCGAGTCGGGGTCGTCGATCTGCGCCGGGTCCACCCCGAACTCGCGCATGAACGCGGTGCGGGTCGGGCGGTCGTAGCCCACCCCCGGCTCGGGATAGCGCACGTAGTCCAGGTGGATCCCGTCCACGGCGTAGTGCGTCGCGATCTCGTTCACCACGTCGCGCAGGTGGCGCTTCACGTCGGGGTTCCCGGGGGAGAGGTACATCCCCTCGATCTTCTCCTCGTGGAATTCCGCGGGGACCATCTCGGCCAGGCTGGTGCCGTCGGAGCGGATCGAGATCCACTCCGGATGGGCGTTCACCACGTGGAGGGGCGACGAGGGCGGGGCGCCCGCGGACCAGACCAGGTAGACGTTGACCCACGCGTGCACCTCCATGCCGGCCGCGTGCGCGCGCTGGATCAGCTGGTCCAAGGGATCGAATCCGGCCGGGGCGCCGCCCATGGCCTCGCCGGGGGGCGCGATCTCGGACTTGTAGTAGGCGTCGCCGCGCCCGCGCACCTGCGCGAGGATGGTGTTCACGTTCACGTCGCCGGCAACCTCGACGATCTTGTCCACGCGGCCGGGCGAGCTCAAGGCATGCCGCACCACCCAGAGCGCCCGCGTCTCCACGCCCGCGGGGGGCGCGGCGCGGGCGGGCGCGGGGGGCGCGCACCAGAAGGCGGCCCCAATGAAAAGCGCCGGCACGAGTCGCGCCGGCGCGAAAATCCGATTTGCGGTCACTTTGGCGATAGGCCCCTAGTCGCCGCTCTTCCCCCGCTGCCGGCCCCGCGCTCCGCCATGGGGCCCCTTGCCCGGCATCCCGCCCTTCCGGCCCAGCCGGTCGCCGCGCGACGGCTTGGGAGCCCGCTCCTTGCGCGCGGGCGCGCCGCCCTCGGCGGCAGCGGCGCCTTCCTTCCCGGCTTCGCCCTTGGGGGGCTCGACCTTCGCGTCTTTGGTTCCCTTCTTGGCCGCGGCCTTGGCGCCGCGCTCCGCCTTGGCGCGCTCCTCCGCTTCCTTCCGGAGACGCTCCTTCAGCTCGGGCGACTTGACCAGCTCCAGAAACGCGGTCTGACCCGCGTCCCCCAGCCGGTGGCCGACCTTGATGATGCGGGTGTACCCGCCGTTCCGGTCGGCATACCACGGCGCCACGGTGGTGAACAGCTTCCGCACCACGTCGTCGCCGTGCACGAAGCGGGCGACGTGGCGGCGCGCGGCGACGTCGCCGCGCTTGGCAAAGGTGATCATCCGCTCGGCCATCCGGCGGGCCTCTTTCGCCTTGGCGACCGTCGTCTCGATCCTCTCGTGGAGGATCAGCGAAGTCGTCAGGTTGCGCAGGAGCGCCTTCCGGTGCTCGCGCGTGCGGCTCAGCTTGCGATGGTCTTTGCGATGACGCATTTCAGTCTCCCTTACGCCGCTTCGATCTTCTCGCCCAGCTTGTACTTCGACACGTCCATGCCGAAGCCCAGGTTCATGCTCTGGAGAATGTCGGCGATTTCCTTGAGCGACTTCCGGCCGAAGTTCCGGTACTTGAGCATTTCGCCCTCGGACTTCGTCACCAGGTCGCCGATCGATTTGATGTTGGCCGCCTTGAGGCAGTTGGACGAGCGCACGGAAAGCTCCAGCTCCTCGACGCTCCGCTCCAGGAGTGCCTTGATGCGGAGGAACTCCTCGTCGACCTCTTCCTCCTGCTCTTCCTCGATCTCCTCCTCGAAGTGCACGAAGAGGGCGAAGTGGTCCTTCAAGATCTTGGCGCCGTACGCCAGCGCGTCCGAAGGGATCACGCTGCCGTCGGTCCAGATCTCCAGATCCAGCTTGTCGTAGTCGATGCGCTGTCCGATCCGGGTGTTCTCGACCTCGAAGTTGACCTTGGTCACGGGCGAGTACATGGAATCGGTGGGCAGCACGCCGATCGGCCGGTCCTGATTCATCTGGTTCTCGGCCGAGACGTATCCCCGGCCGGCGCCGATCTCGATCTCGGCCCGGAACTCGCCTTCCTTGTTCAGCGTAGCGATGTGCAGCTCGGGGTTCAAGACCTCGACGTCCGCGTCGACCTTGAGGTCGGCCGCGGTCACCGCGGACTTCCCGCGCACTTCGATCATCCCCATCTTGGGGGCGTCGCCGTGCAGCTTGAAGCGGATCAGCTTGAGGTTCAACAGCACCTCGGGGATGTCTTCCTTGACGCCCGGGAGGGTCGAGAACTCATGCTGCACGCCGTCGATCTTGACTGCGGATACCGCCGCGCCCGGCAGCGACGAAAGAAGCACGCGCCGGAGCGCGTTCCCCAGCGTCACGCCGAAACCGCGCTCCAAGGGCTCGATCGAGAATTTTCCATACTTGTTCGTCGAGTTCTTTTCGTCCATCTCGACGTTTTTGGGCATCTGAAGATTCTTCCATTTCATGATCTATGTCCTCCGGGGGCCGGGCTACTTCGAGTAGAGCTCGACGATGAGCGACTCGGAGATCTTGGTCGGGATCAAGCCGCGCGTCGGGTATTCCAGCATGCGTCCCGACATCTTCTCCGCGTCGAGGCTCAGCCAGCTCAGCGTGTCCCGCGCCTTGTTCGCCTCCAGCGACGACTGGATGGCGATCATCTCCTTGCTTCCCTGGCGCACGCGGATCTCGTCCCCGACGCGGACGGAGAACGAGGGAATGTCCACGACGCGCCCGTTGACTTCGATATGGCGGTGGCGCACCAGCTGGCGGGCCGCCGAACGGGACGGGGCGAACCCCAGCCGGTACGACAGGTTGTCCAGGCGGCGCTCCAGGAGCAGGAGCAGGTTCTCGCCGGTGACACCCTTCTGGCTCTCGGCCTTCTTGAAGTAGTTCCGGAACTGCGCCTCGAGGATCCGGTAGATCCGACGGGCCTTCTGCTTCATGCGGAGCTGCTGGCCGTAGTTGGTCTCCTTGGAGCGGCGATCCTTGCCGTGCTCCCCGGGAGCATAACCACGGCGCTCGAAGGCGCACTTCTCCGTGTAGCAGCGGGCACCCTTCAAGAACAGCTTTTCACCTTCCCGGCGGCACAGCCGGCACTTATCCCCGTGATACGTCGCCATAATCGAAGCGGTGACCTCCTCTGCCCGTTAGACGCGCCGCCGCTTCGGCGGGCGACAACCGTTGTGTGGAATCGGGGTGACGTCCTTGATGGCCGAGATCTCGAGCCCGGCCGCCTGGAGCGACCGGATGGCCGCCTCGCGGCCCGCCCCCGGCCCCTTCACCCAGACTTCCACCTTCTTCAGCCCCAGGGACACGGCTTCCTTCGTCGCGGACTCGGCCGCGATCTGCGCCGCGAACGGGGTGCTCTTGCGAGAGCCCTTGAAACCCACCTTGCCCGCGCTGGCCCAGGCCACCGTGTGGCCGTCCATGTCGGAGATGGTCACGATCGTGTTGTTGAACGTCGATTGGACGTGGGCGATTCCGTTGATCCCCACCTTCCGCTCGCGCTTCTTCTTCGGCTTCGCCGTCGGCGCTACCGGAGGAACATTGGTCGCTGCTGTCGTTTCTGCCACTCGGTTCTCCTATTCGTTCCTGAAGCTCACGCGGCGATCAGCCGGCCGGCTTCGGCGCCGGCTTCTTGACGGCCGAGACGGTACGGCGCATGGCGCCCGCCGTCTTCTTCGGACCCTTCCGCGTGCGCGCGTTCGTGCGCGTGCGCTGGCCCCGCGCGGGAAGGTTCTTGCGATGGCGCAGGCCGCGGTAGGAGCCGATGTCCATGAGACGCTTGATGGACATGGCCACCTCGCTCCGGCGCGCGCCCTCGACCTTGAACTGCGATTCGATCACCTGGCGGAGGCGTCCCGTCTCCTCGTCGGTGAGGTTCTTCACCCGGGTGTCCGGATTCACGCCCGTGATCTTGATGATCTTCCGCGCCGCGGCGTTTCCGATCCCGAAGATGTACGTCAGGCCGATCTCGATACGCTTGTCGTTCGGGAGATCGACTCCGGCAATTCGTGCCAACGCGCTCCTCCTGTCCTCGGCCTACTGCGGCACGCCGGGTCTCAGCCCTGGCGCTGCTTGTGGCGCGGGTTCTTGCAGATGATCCGGACGACGCCCTTCCGCCGGACGACCTTGCAGTTGTCGCAAATCTTGGTTACCGATGCCTTGACCTTCATCGCGCTTCCTTCCGCGCCGCGCCGAACGCGGCCGCTACTTGTAGCGGTAGACGATGCGCCCCCGCGACAGATCGTAGGGCGACAGCTCCACCGTCACCTTGTCTCCGGGCAGGATCTTGATGAAATTCATCCGCATCTTGCCCGAGATGTGCGCCAGGACGCGGTGCCCGTTCTCCAGCTCCACCCGGAACATCGCGTTCGGGAGCGGCTCGATCACCGTTCCCTCGACCTGGACGCCTTCTTCCTTCGCCACCTAGTCCGCCTCCACCAGGGAGAGCACCACCGGTCCGTCTTCTCCGATCGCGACCGTGTGCTCGAAATGCGCGGACA
>Ga0209488_10000128_pt1 | contig 56724 bp, 54 predicted proteins | sample Rivendell_Oct201_8_FD_188349 | JGI IMG/M metagenome (GOLD analysis project Ga0209488, IMG submission 188349) | Vadose zone soil microbial communities from the Eel River Critical Zone Observatory, Northern California, USA -... | ecosystem: Environmental > Terrestrial > Soil > Vadose zone >...
ATCTACGTATCCGCGCTGACTCGCGAGGATTGGCGCGCGAACTGCGACCAGACGCGCACCGATGGTGCCGTGCATTTACGGCCCGGTGATTGGTATCGCCGCCGCTTACGGAGGCGCTTCAACTATTTAGGGTTCGGCGTCTGGCTGCGCAAAGACGTTACAGCGATACTATGGGACTTGGAGAGCCCGTAAGGAACTCGCGCGGAACCACGCACGAGATATTTCATCGTTCATGAACAACCTGGGCCCGGCTCAAAGGTTGTCCAGCATCCAGGCCACCAGCGCCGCATGCACCGGTTCGCCGGCGCCGACATCCGCGCGGCTGTGATTGACCAGCGAGACCAGCACATAGGTCTTCCCGCTGTTCGCCGTGACGTAACCGGCGACACCGCTGACGCCGTCGATGTGCCCGGTCTTCAGCCGCACGCCGCCCGCCGGAGTCGTCTTCATCCGCGACCGCAATGTGCCGTCGACGCCGGCCAGCGGAAGCGACGCGAGGAATTCGGGCGCGTAGCGGCTGTGATAGGCCGCACTCAGGGTGTGCGCCAATTGCAGCACCGAGATATGGGTGATGCGCGATAATCCCGAACCATTGTCGATGTCCATGCCTTGCAGATCGAGTCCGCGTTCGCGGCTCCACTCGGCGATCGTGGCGGCTCCCTTTTCGAGCGTCGCGGGAGCGCCCAAACGCTCCTCGCCCAGGGTCAGCAGCAGATGGCGCGCCATCAAATTGCTGCTGAATTTATTGGTCAGGCGCACGATCTCGCCCAAGCTCAAGGAGTCGAAGCTGAGGAACGGCTGGGCGTCCGCGGGCGCCGCCCCGACACGCAGCGAGCCTGAGAATACGCCGCCCGATTCGAGCCAGAGTTCGACGAAGGTACCGAACGCATACGTGGCCGGCTGCAGCAGCACGCGGGCAAAACTGCGCTCCGCGCAATGCGGCGACAATGCCCCGCTGAATACCACCCGATCCCATTCCGCGGAGGCCACTTTGAAATCGACCCTGCCGGCCGCGCCGCCGCAGCGGCCGGCGGCGAAGCGCACGTGATTTTCAATCGAGAGATTGACGGGCGCCGGACTCGCAATGACCTCGACCCGCCGCGCAGCGGCGTCCGGCAGCACCCGGAATTCGATGGACTGGAAATTCACCATCAGCGCATCGGGCACGACGTTGTACGAGCGATTCGGCCGCCCGTCGAATTCTCCGGGGTCCTCCGGCGGCAAGGAGAACGCGGTGTTGTCGACGACGATATCGCCGTGAATCGTCTTCAGCCCCTTGGCTCTCAATGCATGCACGAAGCTCCACCATCGCTCCAAGGTCATGTAAGGATCGCCGCCGCCTTGCAGGATCAGATCTCCGTCGAGCGCGCCATCGTCGAGCGTACCGCGAATCGACGCCCGCGTATGCCAGGTGTAAGCGGGCCCCAGCAAGTCCAGAGCGGCAAACGTCGTCACCACCTTGACGGTGGACGCGGGACTGCGCGGCGTATCGGGATTCTGACCGAGCACCAGGCGGTCCGAGTCCGGATCGACGATGGCAAAGCTGACCGCGCTCGGCGGCAGCCGCTGTGCCGCGATGACCTGGGTCACGTGTGCCGGCACTTCCGCGCCCGCAGCCGCCCACGCGCAGGGCGGCGTACTCAAGATCAACGCCAGCGCCGCTCGTTCCAATACATTCGACTTACAAGCTCTCGAACCCATCACGCTTCTCAACTGAGCGGCAACGCAATGCGCTGCCAGGCGCCCGACCACCAACGAAGAAACAGCATCAATCCCAGGCAACAAACATAGGCCACGGCCGCAAACCATCCGCCGATGGCGCCCATGCCGTATTGCGGCAACCAATCCACCCAGCCGGTGCCCGGTGCAAAGGATAAACTATGCGCAAGCGGCACGAAAAGCAGCCAAGACAACGCGAGTACCATGACGGCCGGAAGGCGCACGTCGCCCGCGCCCCGCAGACAGGCGCTGCTGCTGATGTTGAAGCCGTCGAAGAGCTGATACCCGGCGGCAATCCAAAGCAGCACACATCCCCGCGCCACCACGCCCGCGGCTTGCGGGTCTGCGCCATTGGTGAAGAAGGGCATCACCCAAGGTCCGGCGGCTGCGAGGAGCACGCCGATCGCGCCCATGTAAAGCACGGCCATCAAGATGATTCCGTTGCCTACCTTGAACGCCCACTCGCGATGGTGCGCGCCGATGGCCTGCCCGACGAGCGTGGTGCCCGCCATGGCGATGCCCACCGCGGGCATGTAGCAAAAGGATGTGAGCATCATGACGATCTGCGTGGAGGCGCCGTCGACGGTGCCCAGCCGTACCTGCATCAACTGAAACAGGGCGAAGCCGAGGATGTCCGCGGCAATCAGCAACCCCATCGGGAATCCCAGCTTGAATTGGCGAAGCAGCGCGCGTGCCTGCAGCCGGGTCGTGAGGTGAGAACCGTAGCGCTCCCGGGTCGCGCGTCCCAGGAACAATGCGGCCGCGGCGGCAACGCCGATCAGCTGCGCGGCATCGGTCGCCCAGCCGGATCCGGCGATGCCCATCCCGAAGTCGAACATGAACAGCTGATTCAGCAAGGCATTCGCCACGGCGACGCTCAGCGTCACCCAGAGCGTGATCGCAGGGCGGCCGATGCCGTTGAAGAAACCAAGAAGCGACCACAAGGCGATGCCGAGCGGTCCGCCGACCATGCGCGGGAACCAGTATTCGAGAGCGAGCCGCAGGGTTTCCTGCGGAATATCGAAAGGTGCGAAAATCCGTGAGCCCGTCAGGGCAAGCAATACGAACAAGGGCGCGGTGAACAGCGAGGCCCACAGGGCGGTCCACGTCGCCTGCGACGCACGGGTGTAACGGCCGCCGCCGAAGGCTTGCGCCACCGATGTCTGCACCGACAGGCCGATGCCGCCAAACAGCAGGACGCAGACCAGGATGGGCCAGTACACTGCGCCGATCGCGGAGGTAGCCGCGGGGGACAACCGGCCGATGAACCAGGTGTCGGTCGCGTTCAGCACTGCCTGCACGGCGCTGTTCAGCATGAACGGGAAGGCCAACGCCGCCACGGCGCGGTAGTCGAGTCGCAGGCGGCCGCCGGAGCTCAATGCCTGTCCGGGGAGTAGTTTCATGGGCGCGTCCATCCCGGGTAGGATGAGGCAATGCAGCCAAAGATGCGACGCAATTTGCCCGGGACATTTCTGACGCAGAACCTTGGGGAAGGTGCGTGGCGACTGTCTCGCAGCGAGGCCGCACCCATCGATGTATTTCTGCGCGGCGCGGAATCCGGCGCGGCCGACGCTCTTCGGTCTCCCTCGGTCCGCGACATCGGCATCGAGTGGCGCGGAGATGCGGTGGTGCTGACCATGACATCGGCCGAGCAACCCAGAATCATCGCGGCGCAAAGCGCGATCGTGCACGAACCCCTGGCGCGCCTCTACGAAGCCTTGCCGCTGGTCAGTCTCGACGCGAAGGCGAGGCGCTTTTGGCGCCGCGTCTTTCGTCTGGTTCGCATCCCCGGCGGCCGCTATCTACTCGGCGCTTTGGCGCGCCGCAACCGCCATCGGCATTGAATCCGCGATCTGCATCACAAGAATCAGCGACTATTGTCAAGGGGTTAGGTAAAATCCTGTTATTGTCAGGTTGAATTGCGACTCTCGTCAAAGCTGCGCCGGCAGGTTTGAAGCACATTGATCAGTGAGTTCAAATCCGCGAACCCGCTAGGATGGCCGCAGTGCCGGAAATCAAGTCGACCGCCAACGAGAGCAGCGCCGCAGACGCCTCGTTCGACCCCTATGGCCGTCTGCTTCGCATGCTCATGCCCAGTTTGCAAGGCGTGGTCGTGCACGACGGTTTCGCCAACCTGGTCTGGGCGTCGGACGAATGGGACCTCGCCGATGAGACCGACCTCATCAAAATTGCCATTGCGAACGCCCTCTCGGACACCGCGGAATTCGCCGGCATCGTGCGCACGCTCGATGCCGACCTCGCCGTGTACACCTTCGCGATACGCGGCGAACACATCGACTTGCTCGGCGTGGTCAGCCTGATCGCACGATTGTCCGGCAAGCAGACCGAGGCGCGTCCGCTGCAGACCGTGCGCCAGTTGGTGCAGCCCGCGTTGGAGTGCCTGCGGCGCGAGCTCTCGCTGCGTTTGAGATTGGGATCGCGCGAACGCGATCTCGATGTGCGCGAACGCGACCTCGATCTCATGCTGGAAATTTCCTCGCATCAGTCGGCGGCTGCGAGCGACAGCGACGAATTCGGGCTCATCTTGAAGACCGCGCTCGAGCGCATGGGCTGCGCGCTCGCGGCGTTGTGGGTGCCCGACAAGGATATCTGTCTGTCGTTGACGCGCAGCGGTCAGCCCATGTCGCCGGAATCGCTGCGGCGAGCCGAGCGTCATTTGATGGCGTGGATGCAGCTGCAGCAGCGCACCATCGTCATCAATCATATTTCCAAGGTCGCGAGCGACGTGGCGGCTCCGTACAAGATTTTGGCCTGCCCGGTGCGGCACCCCTCGGAACGGGTCATGGGCGTGCTCGCTCTGTTCAATCCGCCGAGCGCCGAGGACTTTGATCTGCATCAAACGCGCATCGCCGAAGTGCTGGCCAAGAGAGCGACCAGCATCATCCAGGCTCAATACGACCCCAGCACGGGCCTGATGACCCGCCAGGCATTCGAGCGCCAGGCCTCGGCGCTGCTCGCGCCGTCGACATCCGCGGAAACGCACATCATTCTCTATCTCGACATCGATCGGCTGCATGTCATCAACGAAACCTTCGGCATGCATGTAGGCGACGATGTGATCGTCAGCGTCGCCGCGTGCATGGCCAAGTCCTTGCCCCCTGGGGCCTTGTCGGCGCGCATTTCCGGCGATCGGCTCGCCGCCCTCATCCCGAATTCCGACATGGACGCAGCGGCGATCGTCGCCGAAAAGATTCGCGCCGCCGCCGCCGCCATCGTGCCGCGCGCCGGGCAGGGCTCCTTCGAAGTGTCCGCCTGTCTCGGCGTCGCACCGATAGGCCGCTCCGACAACCCGCTCGCGCATGCGCTGGCCACCGCGGAGATCGCTTGCAAGGCAGCCAAGGATCGCGGCCGCAATCGGGTCGAGATGTTCCAGGATTCCGATCAGAGCATCATCAGGCGTCATACCGACATCTTGGTCATCGGCAAGCTGCGCGACGCGCTCGACAACGATAGTTTCCGCCTCGACGCGCAGCCCATCCTGCCCTTGCGAGGCAATTACGGCCGTCCGCGCTTCGAACTGCTGATACGCATGCTGGGCGATCGCGGCGAAATCATTCCGCCCGGCAAATTTCTTTCCGCGGCCGAGCGCTATCAACTCATGCCCACGGTGGACCGCTGGGTGGTGCACCGCGCCTGCGACCTGCTCGGGGAACACAGCGCATCGGTCGGCGAGGATATCGCGCGCTTCGCCATCAACCTGTCCGGCCAATCGTTGCAGGACGAGTCGTTTCTGGACTTCGTGATCGGAGAGATCAAGGCCAGCAACCTGCCGCCCGGAGTCCTGTGCTTCGAATTGACCGAAACCGCGACCATCGGCAATCTGGTGAAAGCGCAGAATTTCATACGCCGCCTGCAGGATCTCGGTTGCCAGTTCGCGCTCGATGATTTCGGCACGGGAGTCAGCTCGCTGGCGTACCTCAAGGACCTGTCGGTCAACTATCTCAAGATCGACGGTAGTTTCGTCCGCGATGCGATCACCAATTCGCGTTCGGAATCGATGATCAAAGCCATCGCACAGCTCGCGAAAGTCATGTGCATGGAAACCATTGCGGAGTACGTCGAGACCGATGCATTGCGCGCGCGCATGGCCGACCTCGGCGTCGACTACGGCCAGGGATTTGCCATGGGCAAGGCGCAGCGTCTCGAGGATCTGCTGCGTGAGCTGGCCATCTACGAAGCCACCGTCAGCGATTGGGCCGGAGCTTCGGATTCCGCGACGGAAGGGGCCGTGGCCGGGCGGTAAAGTCAGAACAGTCCTACAGCGACTCGCAGAAAAACGCCCACACCGGGGACGCCCGGGGCGTGCGCTAATAAAGCGCACATCAACCGGACGGAGCCATTCCATGCTGATACTCACTCGCCGCACCGGTGAAAGTCTGCGCATCGGCGACGACGTGGAAGTGACCGTGATGGCGGTGAACGGTTCGCAGGTTCGCATCGGCATCAAGGCGCCCCGCAATATTGCCGTCGATCGCGAGGAAATTGCGGAACGCAAACAGCGCGAACGAGAACCCGCGCCGTAATTCGCCGGTGTTGAATCACCGGCGCCCGCTCTCTAACCCATCGCCGCTAAATTCGCAAGAATTTCCCGAGGCTAGATCTGCGCCTCCATCTGCCTCTTGTAATTGATGCCCGCTTCGGGCACACAATAGGCAGTACCAATATCGATCAATGAGAGCAACCAGGGACAATTGCCGCCGATGGTCGGCCATCGGCGTGCGCGCTATTCATGACCACTTCAACGTATGCGCCCGAGCTACTCGTGCAAACTTGGTTCAATACGGATCGACCTCTGCTGCTGTCGGCTCTGCGCGGGCGAGTGGTCGTGCTCGCCGCGTTTCAGGTGTTGTGCCCGAACTCGATTGGCGCGGGCATTCCCCAGGCGCAGAGAATTTACGAGACCTTCGAACCCAAGGATGTGGCAGTGATCGGCTTGCACGCCACATTCGAACATCACGATGCTTTCAACACCGCGGTGCTCAAGGCATTCATCCATGAATATCGCTTGAAGTTTCCGATCGCGCTCGATCAGCCGAATCCGACGAGCCCGATCCCGCACACCATGGAGCGATACAAGATGCGCGGCACGCCCAGCCTCGTGTTGATCGATCGGCACGGACTCGTGCGCAAGCATGCATTCGGTGCGGTCGACGATTTGCGCATTGGAGCCGAGATCGGCGCGCTCACGCAGGAATCGGATACCGCCGTGCTGACCCGCAGCTCGGCCGCCTAGAGCCTGTCAGACCAATGATGTGCCTGCTGCGGCCGCCCGAGCGCAATCAATTGGCCAGAACGAAGCGGATTCGGACCCGGGCACGCTGCGCAACCTTCTTGGCGTCGCGCACGACGGGCTTGTAACGCCATTGCGTCAAGGCGCTGATCGCGGCGTCTTCGAACACGCCGGGAGCGCTGGCGGCGTGGACCGCAATGTCCTTGACGGCGCCGCTTTCGGCGACGGTGAAATCCAATTCGACCCAGCCCTGGATCTTGCTCACATTCGCCTTCGCCGGGTAGACCGGCGTCACCGACTTGACCAGGGTGAGGTCGCCTGCGGCGACCACGTTTGCCAGGAATTGCTGTCTGGCGGCGGCGGCATCCAGATCATGCAGCACCGAATTGGATTCCGGCGAAGCAAAGCCGATCGCGCCTGCTTCACCCAGCCAGCTCCGCGCCGCATCGTACTGCTCGAGGCCGAGGGCAAGGCGCGCTTTGGCCACGAGGCGGGTGCCGAGATCCTGCATCGCGGAGGCGAGACCGGCATTGCGCGGATCCAAACCACGCAAGGTTAAAAGATAGTACTTGGCGCTGTCGTTGGCCGGTTCGATGAGCCGATCCTGCTGCAAGCGCTCCTTGGCGTTCTTCAGGAGCTCCGCCCAGGCGTCCGCGTCCGCTTCCCGGCGCGCGGCGGCGAGCAGGTCTTGCAGCGTCCCGATGTTGTCCGGGGATGCAATGCCTTTGGCGGCTTCGAGCCAGCGGGATGCATGCGCAAAATCTCGGGCGTCGATGGCACTGTGCACTTCCGCCATCATCCGCATTGCGAGCGTCCTTTCGGCGTCCTGGGCGGCACTGTTATTCGGATCGAGCCGCAACGCCTCCCGAACATAAAAGAGCGCGCTGTCTCGTTTCGGGTCGATGATGTGCGCGTCGTTGATGCGTCGTGCGGCTTCCCTGAGCAAAAGCGTCACTTTGTCCTCCGCGGCCTTGGGCTCATTGCGCGCCCGCACCTCGGCCTGCGCCGATTTCACACGCTCGCGCGATTTGGCGAGCTGCGCCGACAGGAACGCGATGCGGCCGCTTTCGACACCCGATTTGCGCGCCGCTTCGATCGCAACCGCCGCTTCATCGAGACGCTCCTCGAGCAGGGCGTTCTCGGCTCTGGCGAGCACTCGCTCGCGGACTTCCGCGAGCCCGGCGCGGGCGATCGGATCGGCGGGGTCGTGCTCCTGTGCTTGGCTGTAGAGCTCGAGCGCATTGTCGCCGGCGGGCTCCGTCAGCCGATTGTCCGACAACGCCGCGGCGGCACCGGCAAGCAGCGGAGATTCGGCGGCCGGACGCGCGGCACCGCCGGCGCGCGGCGCGCCGGGTTCGACATCCCTGCCCCGGTGCATCACCCAGGCCGCAACCACGATCAAACCCACGACGCTTATCGCGCCGCCGATCAGCACACCGCGATTCGATCGCGAATGGGGTTTGATCGGCGGGACCGTTGCGGAGCGCTTGCGCTGCTCATCGAATTTCTTGACCGCGGCATCCGCGAACAGCTTTGCCCGGCCCGGCGACATGGGCTTGTGGATGAACCGATAGACGACGCCTGCGCTGATCAATCCGGCAAGCGAAGTTTCCGCGTCTCGATTGCCGGCGACCACGACCACGAGGTCGGGAAATTGCCGTTTGATCTGTCCGACGAACTCGGTCGCGGTCTCGTTCAAGCCCTCCACGTCGAGCACCAAAATGCCCACTTCGCCGGCCACCAAAAGATCGCTGACCTTGTCGGGTGCGGAGACATGCCACAACCGCCGCGCGCCGCCGACTGCCTCGCGCAGGGTCTGCAGGAATACTTCGTCACTGGTCAGCACTACGAGCTCGACGATGTCGCTCGCAAGGCTGAACCGCGGGGCGTTCAGCGTGCCACCCTCTTCGTCGGAAGCTAGCACCGGCTGTTTCCTATCATTGAGTTCCGCCGCACTGCAACAATGGTTGCACCAGTGGTTGCGCCAAGTCGTTAGGCTAGTGTCAATCCGCGGGCGACGCTATACGATACGGACTCTCGGGCGGCAGACAAGTCTGCTGCACTGCGTCAAGTTAATTCTGTGACTGGACACTCACTTGAGGCGCGCGAGCGCCCACGGACGGGGGAGCATTGAGCAGTTCAATCGAGATTACATCGAAATTGCCTACGAACCAGCGCGCTGCGCTGGAACAGTTGCTGTTCTTCAACGTCAACCAACATCGCGTGCGCGTCGGGATCCAGCAATCCATAGAAACCTATGGAGTGCCGGAAATCTATGAGCACGACGGGGGCCTGCGGGTCCGCGTGGGCGACATCGACGGAGTGCAAACGCTGTTCGCGATCTCCGACATGGGAAGACCCGTGGGCGTTGCCGTCTTCGTCCGCTCGGCGCATGAACGCTTCGCCGTGCTGCATCTCGGGGTGGAGCCGCGCTTGAGCGCAACCCCGGAGGTGAACACCCGGGTGCTCCTCAAGCTGATGCACGAGATTCGCAGTGCCGCACGCCGCACGCGCGGAGTCGACCGCATCGAATTGGTCTACAAGGATCGCCACGCCGTGCGCCTGCACGGCTGAAACCTTAAAGCGCCCGATGGCGAGCAAACCCAACCGTCGAAAGCTCGGAGCGCAGCGTCATGCCGACGGCAAGCTGCGCTGCGCGTGGTGCCCGGCGGACCCCCTGTACCTCGCCTATCACGATACCGAATGGGGGGTGGCGCTGCATGATGACGCTGCGCTCTTCGAGATGCTGTGTCTGGAAGGTGCTCAAGCGGGCTTGAGCTGGCTCACCATCCTGCGCAAGCGCGAGACTTACCGCAAGGCATTCGACGGTTTCGACGCCGAGAAAATGGTCCGCTACGGCGCCGCCAAACGCCGGCGCTTGATGCAGGATCCCGGCATCGTCAGAAATCGCCTCAAGGTGGAGGCCTTCATTTCCAACGCCAGGGCCTACCTCGAGATCCGCGGTTCCCTAGGCTCTTTCGACGACTACCTCCGGCAGTTCACGGGCGGCAAGGTGTTGCGCCGCCGGCCCCTGTATTTGAGCGGCGTTGCCCAGTCGACGATTCACAGCGACGCGATGAGCAAGGATCTCAAACGGCGCGGTTTCCGTTTCGTCGGGTCGACCATTTGCTATGCGTTCATGCAGGCCGTGGGAATCGTCGATGAACATCAACGCTACTGCTGGGCGGCAGGCAAAACGCCGTGAGTCACGTCTTGTCGGCCAGTAGTACAAGTCGATCACGGGTGCACCTCCGGCGGGTCGAGCGCCATCCTGTGTTCCCGCAGAATTGCGATGCAGACGTCCTCTTCGCGCGGCATGGCGCGCATGTGCGCGAGCCGAGCGCGCGCACGCGCGTTCTTGGTCCAGGGCAGGAGCGGATTGTCGAATTTGGCCGCCGCCGCCGCGCGCCATTCCAAAACATGCCTCCTCTCGGCAATCGCCCGAGCCTCCTTGCTGTCGGGCGCGAGCAGGTGTCTCTCGATGCCGAAACCAGCCATTTGCGCGGCGATGGTGTCGCTCCGCTGCATGGTCTTCGACAATTTCATACAAAGCTCCCGCCGCTCCGGGGCAGCATTCGACTCCCGGCAGACTTCCACCAGCGCCGTAAAGGGCGGAATGATCTCACCGCCGGCGATTCCGCTGGCGGTGGTCAGCCTCGCCGAGTCCGACCCTGCGAAACCGCCCGGCAGCTGGTCGCGCGCCGCATCTAGAGCATCGACCATCAGCACAACGATGCGGTTCCAGTAGAAATCGAAGCGGGCCGCGCGGGCCATGTCCGCGAGAATCCGGTCCACCTCCATCGGGTCCCGGTCCTTCTGCGCCGCGCCCAGCGTTTGCAGCCAGGCCGCGCCATTGTCCGCGTCCACCCAGCGCAAGACCGTTGCGACGTCGCGGATGTCGCAGGTGGGCGTGCGCGAGCACAATTGCAGATGCAGCCAGCCGATGCCCGCGTCTTGCGGAGCCAACTCGCTGGCGCGATCTGCCAGCTCCAGCGCGGAGGGTTTAAGGTGGAGGCTGACCGTCTTTTCGCCGTATCCCGGGCCCGAGTAGCGCAGCGCCGCCGCCGTCGCCAGTGAATTCGCGTCAGCGCGAGTACTGAGAATCGCGGCGGCGTCAGCTCGCGAGATCTGGTATTTGGCCTCTGCGGCATGAGCATGGGGTCGGGGCGTGGCTGTGCCGGGCGCTGCCACGGCGGGCGTCGCCGCGCCGGCGGCGCCTGGCGCAACCGGAGAGTGGGTCGTTGCGAGTGCAAGGACCAGCAGGCAGCACTTGACCATGTACCTACCCCAAGGTCCTCGACTATTGGCGCGAACCGGCAGCCGTGAGGCCCGCGGTGATCGCCAATCGCATGGCGTCCTCGACCGAAATGTCCAGAGGCTCGATGCGTTCGCGCGGCAGATAGATGGTGTAGCCGCCGAAAGCGTAGCTCATGGGGAAATATACGGTCACCCAGTCTTGACCGCCGTGCGCCAGCAGCACGGACGGCACGTCTTCACGAGTGACGAAACCGATCGCGTGCACATCCGCGAACCGGGCCAGCACCACGCGCTGCAAGTCGCGCTTCTCGCCGCTGCCGGACGGCAGCAAGCTGACGACGTCGCGAAATCCGCCATAGAGGGTCTTCACGAACGGTATCCGGCCCAAGAAATCGTCCCAATACTTGAGCAAGATCTTGCCGGCGTAGGCGTTGACCAAGCTGCCGATGACCAGCAGCAGCGCGAATCCGGCGACCAGTCCCAAGCCCGGCCAATAATGCTCAGGGCTCACGATCCCCAACGCAATCAGAGCGCGCCGCAGCCATCCTTCGACCGTTTGCACCAGCCACCAGATGACATAGATGGTCAATGCCAGGGGCAATACGGTCACCAAGCCGCTCATGGTCAGCGTTAAGATCTTGCGCATGCGTCAATCATCGCATGATCGGGCTCAGCGCGCCGCAACCGCACAGAACGTCTGCGAAGTCCGCTGATATTCACCGCTCTGGACCAGCGCGGCATTGTTCTGATTCCATACGTAATACTGCGTGACCACCGCCGCACCCCGTACGCGGGTTACGCTCAGCAGTCTGCTGTCGCGCCGAAATAACAGCGCTTCCTCGGCGCGGCACGGCAGCGTTCCCTCGGTTTCGGCGGGCTGACCCTGCGGACCTTGCAGGGGCAATTCCTGGATGGCCCCGGTGCGCCAATCGACCAGTATGAGCCGGCCGCACGCCAGGCCGCACCTCGTCAACGTGACCGTGACATGTCCCGCGAAGTTCGGACCGCTCGACAGTGCGCGCTGTACGATCTCGAGATCGCCCTCGGACAGCTCGCTTCCTCCGGAATCGACCTTAGGCGTAGCGTCGCCGTCGAAGGCCGCGCTCGGGTATTCGGAGAATCGCGGCGCGCTCAGCGGCTCCGGATCGGCGCCGGCCGCAATGCCGCGGATGCGGTCTATCTGCTCGGCAACTTCATCCGTCAGAAACCAGTCGTCGATCGTCACCACGGCGCGCGGAGCCCTTGCGGTTACGGTGACCGGGATCAGCATGTGATCCTCACACTTGCCGATATCGTGCGACGCGCACAGGCTGTACTGCGTGTACGCTCCATAGACGTTCGGCGCGCCAGGCTCGTTGGGCGCCGTAAACACGAGGTAGCGGCCGGGCGGCACGTTGACGGTGAAATTCGCCTGCCCGCGTACCAGCTGCACGGAATGGATTTTCGAGGTATCGACGTCCGAAGCAAATACGGTCATCGACGGTACGAGCTGGGCGGGAAAGATAACCGCGCCCTCGATCGCCCCCGCGCCGGCACCGGCGCAGAGGCCGAGCGACACCACGGCCGCTTGGACCAAGCGCGCGAGAACCTGATACCCCAAGGCGGCGACTCTCCCAAGAATTCAATTCGTCCCTCATGGTAGCGACGCCCGATGCTGCACGCCAGTGCCTGGGAGCCTGTCTGATTGCACCCTTCTGCATATCTCTGTCAGGATGCTTGGGCTCAGCATCAAACGGACTCAAGGGGGGACCGAACATGTCATCAGTCGCAAGGGTCACGGAAATCATCGCTTCGTCCAAGAAGAGTTTCGACGACGCCCTCGAGAATGGCGTGAAGCGCGCCACCAAGACTCTGAAGAACGTCGCGGGCGCCTGGGTGGCAAGCCAGGACGTGGTCGTCGCCAAGGGCAAGATCGCCGAGTATCGCGTGCGGCTGAAAGTGACCTTCGTGCTGGCCGAATAATCGCGCCCAGGCTCCTAGGGCTGGCGCGGAAGAATGAACCTCAGCCCCTGATAATTCAGCACCACGCCGTCGCGCCGGATGTGTTCGACGGTGGGACCTTCCTGCAACCTGGCGCCTTCGTGATACTTGCGCGTGTTGACGTATACGAAGCGGTCGGCCGCCTTGGTCCCATAAACATGAACGTCCAGGTGCAGCTCGGGTAGCGCCTGTGCGCCCGTCAAATTGATTTCGTTGATCGAGGGCAGTATTTCCTGGTCGGCTTTCGAGTCTCCGTCGCTCAACAGCGGGTCCGGGTGGCGCGCGGCGCGCACGGCCCCGATGCCCGCTCCGCCGGCCGAGGCCCTGCGGACGGTCGGCGGCTCGAGGGGTGCGGCGGCCTCGCCGGACGCGACCGGAATTTCCGGCGCGTACACCGGCGCGGTGTCCAACGGGCTGAAGTGGGTTTCGGGCGGCGCGGCGGCTTCGCGTGCGGATGCTGGGACTGCCTGTTGAGACGCCTGCGCCGTCGGAGCGCTCTTTCGCGTCAGAACGAAGGTCAAGACCAGCAGATTGATGCCGAGCAGCACGCCCAGCGCGATCGCCCAGACGGGCAGGCGGCTGCGCCGCGGACCCGAGCGCGTGTCCATCAGCCCCGGCACGGATTGCCGCTGACGTTCGATTTCCGATTTCTTGAGAGCGTCGAGAATGAAGGACATGAATGTTCCTAGCTGCCGCGCGGTGTGTTGGGCAGCAATAACGGCGAACCGGGTTCGGCCAACGCGGTGTCGAGCATGACTTGGGTCTGTACTCCCGCAATGCCATCGACATTGAGCCGGTGTTCACGCTGGAAATTCTGCACGGCGATCGCCAATTGCTCATCGTAGACATCGCCGTGTTCCGGATCCGACGCGGCGCCCTGAAGGGCGTTGAGGCTGCGGCGCAGCCATCGGACTTCGTCTCCCGTCATCCCCACCGACAAGAGCCGGGTGCGCGCAGTCTTGGGTTTCCACACGAGGGTGAATTCTCCGAACCAATCGCGCGACAGCTCGTCAAGGGGCACCCGCTCATCGTGCTCGCCCAGATTCAAGGTGGCGAATCGGTCGTCCAGCGCGGACAGCACCACGCGATGCCGTTGTCCGTGATCGTCGGTCAGCGTCAGGATGGCGGGCCGGTTGAGGGCCCTGACTTGCGCCCAGGAGCCGCGTTGCTCCAGGCACGACAACCCCGCCTTCGCCGCCTGCCCGCAGGGGTTTTTGTCATCCGCCATGGCCGTCCCCCACAACGACAGCAGACGGCGGAACGCGGTTGCATCGCTGGTGTACGCACTGTTGGCGGCCAGCAATGCGTTGATGGATGCGGCCACCGGCGCGGCCGCAGGACCGGGCACCGACGGCTTAGGCGGGGGTGAGGAGGGCGTCACCACCGCCGGAAGCGGAACAGCCGTTGCGGGAGTGGGCCGGACAGGCTTGCCGACGAGCGCGTGCAAGGGAGCAATTTGCCTCTGCCACAGTTCCCATCCGCCGAAGGCGAGCAGCGCAATGCTGACGAGCCCGAGCGCCGCGGCGAGCCAACCCAGCCACACGGGGACAAAGCGCCGGCCGTAGACTTCGCCCGCGGCGAGCCGCACCAGCGCAGCGGTGATTTTGCGCGTTTCCTGGGTATAGGCACCCAGCAGGGCGCGGTCGCACGTCACATTGATCACCCGCGGGATGCCTGTCGACAAGCGGTGCACTTCGGCGAGCGCCGCGGGAGTGAAGATTTCCCCCGCGGCGCCGGCAACGCGCAGCCGATGGCGTATGTAGCCCCGGGTTTCCTCGCGCGACAACGGCTCCAAGTGGTATCGGCCGGTGATTCGCTGTGCCAGCTGGCGGAGCTCGGTCCGGTCGAGCAATTCGCGAAGTTCCGGCTGCCCGATCAAAATGATCTGCAGCAGCTTCTGCGTAGGGGTCTCGAGGTTGGTGAGCAGCCGGACCTGTTCCAACACCTCGGCGGACAGATTCTGCGCCTCGTCCACGATCACGATGATGCGCCGGCCTTCGGCATGGGCCGACAGCAGCCGGCGATTCAGCGCATCGACCATCTGTTTGACGCTGTCGCGATCGGCATCCGCCATGCCGAGTCCCAGCTCTTCGCAGATGGTGAGCAGAAATTCGACGGGCGTCACCCGCGGATTCAATATGACGGCGACGTCGGCATGATGCGGAACGCGCGACAGCAGGGTGCGCACCACGGTGGTCTTGCCCGTTCCCACTTCCCCGGTCAGTTGAATGAAGCCCCCGGATTCGTTGATGCCGTACAGCAAATGCGCCAGAGCTTCGGCGTGGCGCTCGCTCAAATAGAGATAGCGCGGGTCCGGCGTGATGGCAAAGGGCTTTTCGTTGAGGCCGAAGAAGCTGAGGTACATGACTGCCCTAGGATACCAACTCAGCCGCCGGATCCCGAGCCGCGCCCCGGCAACAGGCTGGCGCGGGTCAGAATCTCCGATCCGAATCGGCCGCGGATGCTGTCGACGACCGTGTCCAAGCGCGAACCGTGAGCCGGACCGCCTCCGAACAGGTCCGCTTGCATCGATATTTGCAGATCGCCCACCCCGACCCCCAAGAGACGCACCGCGGCATCGGGCTGGGTCGCCAGCCATTGGTCGAGCAGAGCTTTCGCGGCGGCCGCTACGACGGCCGATTCCTGCGTCGGCCGTCCCAGGGCGCGTTGCCGAGTGTAAGTCGTGAAATCGGCGCGCCGGATCTTGACGCTCACTTTGCCGGCGGCGAGATTTTGCGCGCGCAGCCGCGAAGCCGCCCTATCCGCGAGGCGCAGCAACCGCACCGCGAGCGGCGCCGCCCCGCGGATGTCTGCGGCAAAGGTCTCCTCCGCGCTGATCGACTTCTCCTCGCGGTTCGGCTCGACCGGCCGATCGTCCAGGCCGCATGCCCGGTCGTGCATGGTCTTTCCATGCTTGCCGAAGGCTCGCCACAATGCTTCGTCGCCGGCCGCGCGCAAATCGCCGAAGCTCCGAATGCCCGCCGCATGCGCGGCGGGCAGAGTCTTCGGTCCCACACCGAACAGTTTCTCGATCGGCAGCCCATCCAGGATCTCGCGCATATTGTCCGCGCCGATGCGGCACATGCCGTCGGGCTTGTTGAGGTCCGAGGCAATCTTGGCCAGTAGCTTATTCGGTGCGATTCCCACCGACGCGGTGAGCCCCGTACGCCCGCGGATGCGACGCCGGATTTCGCCGCCGATAAACTCCGCGCTCCCCAACAGTTGCTGACTTGAAGTCACGTCGAGAAATGCTTCGTCCAGGGAGAGGCCTTCCACGAGCGGCGTGAATTCGCGAAAAATCTCGAACACCTGGTCCGAGACCTCCTTGTAGCGCGCCATGCGCGGACGCACACAGACGGCGTCGGGGCAGCGGCGCAACGCTTCGCGCATGGGCATGGCCGACCGCACGCCGAAGCGCCGCACGGCGTAGCTGGCCGCGGCGACCACGCCGCGGCCGCTGATGCCGCCCACGATCAGGGGCTTGCCTTTGAGTTCCGGGCGATCCTGCTCTTCCACGGACGCGTAGAAGGCGTCCATGTCGATGTGCAGTATCGCGCGCATGTCATTCCACGGTGATGGTGATTTTCTTCGAGTGCAGCGGCGGATCGAAGGACATGTGCACGTAGTCCGCAAACACCAATTCAAGAGTGTGCTTGCCGGGCGTCAAGGTCAGCATGGTCTCGGTCTGACCTTTGCCGAAGTGCAGTATCTTGTCGGTCGCCGGCAGCGGCGCACCGAGCTTCAATTCGCTGAAGTCGGTGTCGACGAGCAGATGATGATGTCCCGTATTCTCGAATTTGACCCCCGCCGGCGCGACTCCCATGCCCTTCAATCCAAAGCGTATGGTGATCGGCCCATGCACCGTCGCTCCGTTTAGCGGAGCGATGAAATACACCTCGGCATTCGGGGCGGGCGCAGTGCGATCCTGTGCCACGGCAAGGGTTGCAATCAATGTGACGCCCAATGCGAGAAGCAGACGATTCATAGGCGGATCTCCTCTAAAGGTGCGGCCGGTCAGTCCATCTTACAACGCTCGCTCGCGCCCGGCGAACTCATGAACCCGGGTGGGCACCCGCGCCGCCGCCCGCGCAGAGCTCATGCGGCGCGAAGTCGTCGACATCGAGGAGATTCGAGACCTTGGCATCGTAATCGCGCAGCGCGGCACCTTCAGCCTCGTTCAAGATGCCGAGGCTGACGGCCTCTGAAATCTGTCCCGGCAAGTCGAGCGCCGTCACGCGGCCGGTTTTGATGCCGTCCACCCGGATGCGCTTTTCCAGGGATTCCGCCGCGGTCGATAGTATCAAGGCCTCCTGCAGCAGGCCGAGGGGGTTGTTCGGCGCCTGAGTCTTGTAAATATGCTGGGTCAACCGTTCCCGGGCTGCAGTCGGGTTCATGATGAGATCGACGATGTCGCGCCCCAGTCGGTCGCTTGGCTGAGAATAGGTGAGTCCGCGCGGGAAGATGAGCAGCCGCAGGACCGCGGCCAGGGGACGATTGGGGAAATTGCGCAAGAACTGGTGCAGCTGTTCCTGTGCCTGGTAGAGCAGGCTGCGGCACGCCCATTCGACCAACGGCAGATCGGCCGCCTCGCGGCCCTGGTTGTCGTGATGCTTCAATACCATCGAGGCCAGGTACATCGCCGACAGCACGTCGCCCAAGCGCGCCGACAGGGTTTCCTTCTTTTTGAGATAGCCGCCGAGCGCCAGCATCGCGATGTCGGCCGCCAGCGCAAATGACGCGCTATACCGGTTCACATGCTGGAAGTAGCGCGTGGTCGGTCCGCCCTGCGGTACTTTGGTGAAGCGCGCGAGCGTCAATCCCAACACGAGCGAGCGCGCGGCATTGGAGATCGCGAATCCGATGTGGCCCATGAGCGCCCGATCGAACTCGGCGATGCCGGCTTGGCGATCGGGATTGCGCGCCGCATTCATTTCGCGCAGCACGAAGGGATGGCAGCGGACCGCTCCCTGGCCGAAGATGATGAGGCTGCGCGTCAGGATATTGGCGCCTTCGACCGTGATCGCGACCGGCACGATCTGGTAGCCGCGCCCCAGATAATTCTTGGGTCCCAGGCAAATACCCTTGCCGCCGTGCACATCCATGGCGTCATTCGCGATCAGCCGGCCCAATTCGGTCGCGTGATATTTCAGCATGGCGGAGGGCACCGACGGCCTCTCTCCGCCGTCGATGGCACCCGCGGTGACCGAGCGCGCGGCGTCCATCGTGTAGGTTCGGGCCGCCATGCGTGCCAGGACCTGCTCGACGCCTTCGAAGCGGCCGATGGGCATGTTGAATTGCCGGCGGATGCGCGCGTACGCCGCCGAAGCATACACCGCCGCCTGCGCGCCGCCGGTGGCGCTCGACGGGAGCGAAATACAGCGGCCCACCGACAGCTGTTCGACCAGCATGCGCCATCCTTGGCCGGCCATGGCGAATCCACCGATGATGGCGTCGATGGGCACGAACACGTCATGTCCCTGAATCGGACCGTTCTGGAAGGGAACGTTCAGCGGAAAATGCCGCCGGCCGATCGTGACTCCGGGAGTATCCCGCGGAATCAATGCGCAGGTGATGCCGAGGTCGGTGCGTTCACCCATGAGCCGGTCGGGATCGAACAAGCGAAAGGCGAGCCCGACCACGGTGGCGACGGGCGCCAGGGTGATGTAGCGCTTCGAGAAATTCAGCTTGATGCCGATGATTTCCGAGCCCTGCCACCGGCCTCTGCAGATGACGCCGGTGTCGGGAATGGAGGCGGCATCCGAGCCCGCGCGAGGACCGGTGAGGGCGAAGCAGGGTACTTCCTCGCCGCGCGCGAGGCGCGGCAGGTAATGATCTTTCTGCGCTTGGGTGCCGTAATGCAACAGCAGTTCCGCCGGCCCCAGCGAGTTCGGCACCGCAATGGTCGAGGACGCGAGCCCCGAGCGCGAGGCGATCTTGATCAGCACGCAGGAATGCGCATACGCCGAAAATTCCAGACCGCCGTAGCGCCGCGGAACGATCATCCCGAAAAACCCTTTCGCCTTGATGAACTTCCACACCTCGGGCGGGAGATCCGCGCGGACGTGCGTGATGTCCCAGTCATCGAGCATCGCGCACAACTCTTCGCAGGGTCCGTCGAGAAAGGCCTGCTCCTCTGCTGTGAGCGCCGGCGCTTTGGCCGACATGAGCTTTTGCCAATCCGGGCCGCCCGTGAACAATTCTCCATCCCACCACACGGTGCCGGCGTCCAGCGCTTCGCGTTCGGTCGCGGACATCGGCGGCAGGAGTCTGCGGTAGCTCCGCAGGAACGGCCGCGTCACGGCGCGCAGCCGCAGTGGCCGGATATTCAGCAGCAGCAGCGAGGCGTAGGGAATGGAGAGAAGGATTTTCCACCAAGCGGGCGCGCTTCCGAGCGCGAGGTAAGCCAGCAGCAGTATTCCGAGAACCCAGGAGCTCAAGGCAAGACCGGCGCGGCGATAGGCGAGAATCAGGAGCGCCCCGAGGAGCAACGCAGCCCAGGCCAGGAAAACAGCCGTGCCATGGGCAACGTCGGTCATCGGATCTGCTTCACGTCACATCAGATTCAGGTTGGATCAAATTCAGATCAGATCTTTCACCCCATCGCGTTCTTCCAGCAATTCGCGATGCGTCGCCTGCATCTTCTCGCGGCTGAAATCGTTGATGCTCAATCCTTGAACGATGCTGTACTCGCCGTTTTTGCAAGTCACCGGATAGGAATAGATCACTCCCTCCGGGATTCCATAGCTGCCGTCGGAGGTGACCGCCATGCTGACCCAATCGTCCGGCGGCGTGCCCAGCATCCAATCGTGAACGTGGTCGAGCGCCGCGGAAGCCGCGGAAGCCGCGGAAGAAGTGCCGCGCGCCTTGATGACCGCCGCGCCGCGCTGCTGCACCGTCGGTATGTAGGTGTCCTTGAACCAACTCGGCTCGACCACGGATAGCGCCGGTTTACCATCGACGGTGGCGTGATGCAGATCAGGGTACTGGGTCGCCGAATGGTTCCCCCAAATGATGATCTTCCTGACCAAGCCTAAGGGCGCGCCGCTCTTTTCGGTGAGCTGTGCCAATCCCCGGTTGTGATCCAATCGGGTCATTGCCGTGAATCGATTGGGCGGCAGCGAGGGGGCGTTGCGCTGCGCGATCAGTGAATTGGTATTGGCCGGATTGCCCACCACGAGCACGCGCACGTCGCGGCTCGCGACCGCATCCAGCGCCTTGCCCTGGGCCGAAAAAATCTTGGCATTTTCCAGCAGTAAGTCCTTGCGCTCCATGCCGGGACCGCGGGGCCGCGCACCGACCAGCATGGCAAAGTTGCAATCCTTGAACGCGACTGCGGCGTCGCTCGTCGCGGTTACTTTATTGAGAGTCGGGAAGGCGCAGTCGTTCAACTCCATCACGACGCCCTGCACCGCCGCGCTCGCCGCCGGGATCTCCAGCAGATTCAAGTTGATCGGCTGATCGGCGCCCAGCATTTGACCCGACGCGACGCGAAACGCGAGCGCATAACCGATATTTCCGGCCGCGCCCGTAATGGTGACTGTGACTGGCTTTTTCATGACTGGCTCCCGGCGCAAAAACCAAGAATGTTAGCCGAAAACGCGCCACCCGGGGGCGCCATGGGGCGACGCGTGAGGGGCGTCGTGAGGCGCCCGCCAGGCTGGCCTCATCGCAGGATCGCGAGGTCGCCGATGGAAAAGTCCGGGTAGGCGCCGCGAAAGCGCCGCAATTCCTCGTCCGCTTCGCTGTTGCGCCCGGCACGGCGCAGCGCGGCGATGTCGGCCAGCCAGACCGAGGGCGCGCGCGCGAGCTTGGGGTCGCTGCTGTAGAGATGCAGCCTGCGATTGAGGGGAGGATTCGCGGACGCGTCCGGATGCGCGGCGACACGCACCAGGCGCGGGGCATCGTCGACGCGCTTGGTGGCTTGCGGCCCGAACACGATGGCAAGCACCAACGCCACCGATAATAAGACGCTGGCGGCGAACGCCAGAGGCGCCAACCACGGCGTCAGGCGCCGCGCCGTGCCGTGCACGCCGTCCGTCAATCCGAGCGCGCCGCGCGACAGTCCAAGCACGCGGCGGTCGAGCGCGTGCGGCGGCGTCGGTGCGGATTCTCTCCGGTACTGACGCGACAGCGCGCTGTCGCCGCGCAAATATTCATCCAAGTCGTCGGGCGGTTCCATTGATTGCGTGTTGCTCAAATCGTTCGCGTCCGTAGCTGCGCACCGGGATCTCTGCCGGAAGCAGCGACTTCTTCAATTTGCGAATCGCGTAGCGCAGCCGGCTTTTGGCCGTCTCGACCCCGACTTGGGTCACGCGCGCGATTTCCTCGATGGTCAATCCCGTTTCTTCGTGCAGCAGAAACGCCTCGCGCTGCTCCTGCGGCAGGGCGCCCAGGGCCGCGAGCAGCGCGGATTGCTGCTCGGCGAATTCCGCGATCCCGTCGGGGCGTTGATACTCGGGCACTTCCGGTTCTGCTTGCGCCTCGGCGTCATCCGATCGCGTGGTGCGACGCATCTTGAGGTCACGACGGAAGAAATCGATGGTGCAGTTGTGCGCTATGTGAAACAGATAAGTCGCGAATTTTGCGCGCGCCTCATATCGGCTGCGCGTGGCGATCAATCGCGACCACACATCTTGAAACAAGTCCGAGGCGGCGCCGGCATTGCGCACCTGCCTTAGCAGATAGCGATAAAGCGGACCCTTGTGACGGGCGTACAGCGTCGAAAACGCGTCCGCGTCACCGTCTCGATACCGCACCATCAGCTTTGCGTCCTCGTCGAGCGGCTCCATGGGTTCAAGCATACACGTTGCCGCTTCTCCGGCCACCGGGGGGGCCAATCATCGGTGGCCCTTCGAATGTTGTGCTACGCAGCATGATTCAAACACAAGTATTTTCCGGAGGTGCTTGCATGTAGCGGTGATGTATGTAACTATATCACCAAGTCACCGAAACACCTCGATGACTGCACTGACCCTCATATCGGAGACCTCATGAACACTCAAATCTCTTCAAAGCTTGCCGCCCTCGCTGCCGCCCTGATGATGAATAGCCTGCTCATCGCGGGAGTAGCGTACTTATTCAACGGGCCGCTGCAGCAGCACGTGGCGGCCATCTCGGCGGCTCATACGGCCGCCCCGTTCCTGTACGGCGCCGTGTGAGCACGCATCGCGTATGAGCCTCGATCGCGCGTGAGCCCTCGAATGAATGCGTTGCCTTACACTACAGCGCTACATAGCCACAACACCACACCGAGTGAGGAATGGACCCTAATTGGAATGACAACCAGCCCATCTATCGCCAACTGCGCGATCGAATGGTCGCCCTCATTCTAGAGGGCGCGCTCAAGGAGGGTGATCCATTGCCCTCTGTGCGGGCGGTTGCCGCCGATTACCGGCTCAATCCGCTGACGGTGCTGAAGGGCTATCAGCAGCTGGTCGACGAACACCTGGTCGAAAAGCGCCGCGGTCGGGGCATGTACGTGAGCGAAGGTGCTCGGCGGCTGTTGCTGGCCGGAGAGCGGGAAAGGTTCCTGCACGAGCAATGGCCGCAAATTCTGGCGGTCATCCACAGGCTCGGATTCTCCGCGCAGGAATTGTTTGCGCAAACCCCGGCAGTTACCCACCCGGCCCCGCCGCCCCGCGGCGGCGATACCAAGGAAGATTGAGATTCATCATGCCTGCGCTCATCGAAGCTTTAGATCTCACAAAAAAGTATGGCGCTCATGTCGCGCTGGATCGTGCCAATTTCTCCGTGGAGGCCGGCCGCATCGTCGGCCTCATCGGCCCGAACGGCGCCGGCAAGACCACTGCCCTCCGCGCCATCCTGGGCCTCACCGCCTATGAAGGGCAGCTCAAGGTGTTGGGTCACGAGCCGTTTCGCGAACGCACCGCGCTCATGCATGACGCCTGCTTCATTGCCGACGTCGCCGTGCTCCCGGGGTGGCTGCGAGTCGATCACGCCATCGACTTCGTCGCCGGCGTGCACCCGCGCTTTCGCCGCGATCGTGCTCTGGCGCTGCTCGCGAAGGCCGATATCACGGGCGAGCGCCGCATGCGCGAGCTGTCCAAGGGCATGAAGACTCAGGTGCACTTGGCGTTGACCATGGCCATCGACGCCAAGCTATTGGTGCTCGACGAGCCGACCCTGGGTCTGGATATTCTCGCGCGGCGCGCCTTCTACGATGCACTGGTCAATGACTACATGGACGAGACGCGGACCATATTGATCACCACTCATCAAGTGGAGGAGGTGGAAAATCTGCTGACCGACGTGCTCTTCATCGACAAGGGCCGGATCGTTCTCGATTCCTCGCTCGACGACATCGCGACCCGCTATGCCGCGGTCGCGGTAGCCGCCGACAACCTGGATGCGGCGCGGGCCGAAAAGCCCTTCCATGAACGACCGATGCTGGGCAAGGTGGTGCTGTACTACGAGCAGCCCAACCTTACGAAGCTCGCGTCGCTGGGGGAGGTGCACGCCTTGAACGTCGCGGACTTGTTCGTCGCCAAGCTGTCCGGAGGTGCCGAATGAACACCGTCATCTGGCTGGTACGCCGGGAATTCTGGGAGAATCGCGCGATCTGGATGATTCCGGCGGTGATCGGCGGATTGATGGTCCTCATCGCCCTGTTCGGCAGGGTCGATCTGATGTCGATCTCCCCCCAGATGCCGGTCCAAGCCGTCGGCGGCGGGTTTCTGCTGGCCGTCGGGGCGACGTTTTTCGCCGTGATGTCGATTTACTCGACCTGGTATCTGCTGGACTGTCTGTATGCCGATCGCAAGGACCGCAGCGTATTGTTCTGGAAGTCGATGCCGATTTCCGATACCACGACGGTCCTGTCCAAGCTCGCAACCGCTTTGATCGTGATTCCTGCGGTGTACTTTGCGGGAGCCGACCTGACCACGCTCATCATGGCCTTCATCGTCTCCGTTCGATGGAGTGCATCCATTGACGGCGCCTTGTGGCACGCCAACCTCTGGCTGCAGCTGCAGACGTTATGGCTCTACATGATCGCGACGACCGCACTCTGGTACCTGCCGATCGCCGCGTATTTGCTGGTCGTGTCCGCCTGGGCCAAACGCGCCGTCATGCTGTGGTCCCTCCTGCCTCCGCTGACATTGGTCCTGGCCGAGCGCTGGTTTTTCGACAGCCATGTGATCGCGGACGTGTTGGGCAAGAGACTGTTGGGTTATCCGGCGCAGGCATTCCGCGACGACCCGGGCTCCAGTTCTTGGGTGACCACCGTCGTGGACAATGACACCATTACGACGCCCATCAGCATCTGGGGCTTCTTCAACGTCGGTGGATTCTTTTCCAGTGCGGAAACCTGGATCGGCATCGCCGTCGGCGCCGCGCTGATCGTCTGCGCCATCCAGCTGCGGACGCGGCGCACCGAGATCTGACGGGGCTGCGCGCGCAAGCCGAGGCGGCAAACCGGTTGCGCCGCTCCGTTCCTTCTTGGGATTCAGACCCGAGCAGTGCAAAATAGCGGCGTTTCGATGTCATCATCTCGAGGAGCGCCGATGTACAAGACCAAGATTGATCTCTCGGAGAAGACCCGCCGCAACGTCATTGTCATACTGAATGAACGGTTGGCCGATGCGATTGACTTGCAGAGCCAGGTCAAGCAAGCACACTGGAACGTGAAGGGTCCGAATTTCATTGCCCTGCACGAGTTGTTCGACAAGATCTCCGATGTCTTCTTGGAACAAATCGACACGATCGCCGAACGCGTGACGAGCTTGGGAGGTACGGCAGAAGGCACGGTGGCCGTCGCCGCCAAGCGCAGCAAATTGAAGAATTATCCGTTGAGCATCACGGCCGGCAAGGATCATCTCTTTTATCTGTCGACGCAGCTATCGGTGTTCGGCAAGGCGGCCAGAGCGGCCATCGACGACGCGGACAAATTGGGCGATGCGGATACGGCGGACCTGTTCACGGGAATCTCCCGCGACGTCGACAAGTACCTCTGGTTCCTCGAAGCGCATCTGCAAGAGAAAGCCTGATGGCCGATCCTGCGATGGGCAATCGGCCGGAGCCGGGCATCGACCCCGGCCTCGAGTCGGTTTTCAACACGCTGCGAGGATTACTCACCGCAGGGGAGACCTTGGAGGCATGGGCCGTGCAGCATCGCTTGTTTGCACTGACGCATCGCCGCGCCTGCATCGCAGCCACGAGCGGGCGGTTTATTTCGCTCAATCGCCGCCTGCTCGGCGGCTATGAATCCGCCGACATTCGCTGGCAGGACCTCAAGGAAACCCGCATCAGCGCGGGAATGCTCGCCGCGGACCTCACGCTCGTGGCGCAGAGCAGCTCCGACCTCAACATCGGATCCGAGGTGAATCGCGTATGGACCTTCGCCGGCTTGTGCAAGGATCAGGCGCAGTCCATGTATCGAATTTGCCAGCAGCACGACCAAGTGTGGCGCGAGAAGCGCCGAATCCGGGAGCTCGAGGAATTGCGCGCAAAATCGGGCGGCGTGCAAATCGGCGGCGGTCAGGGCGGCTACGCCGGCGCAGACTCCGCGGGCGCGGAATCGGAACCGGCTCGGCGCCTGCGGCAGGCGCGCGAAATGCTCGACGCCAAACTCATCAGCGACTCCGAGTTCGAGTCGATCAAGGCCAAGATCGTCTCCGGCCTGTAGACTGACGGGCATCTTCGCACCGTGACGTTGAGCGGCCCAGCGTTGAGGGCCTGGGGGGATAGGCAGCCGGAAGGCAACGGGGGGGAGCAGTTGCCTTCCGGCTGCCTATCCCCCCAGGCTGTTCGCGTCGGACCGCTCGACGGTTCGAGCACTCGCCGGGCGGGGGAAGAAGCTGCAAGGCAACTGCTCTGCTCCCCCGTTGCCTTGCAGCTTCTTCCCCCGCCCGGTGAGTGCTAGCCCAACAGATGAGCAAAGTAGCTGTTGCGCAGCCGGTTGAGCGGGTCCGTCCGTTGACGCAGCGCCCGAAACAGCTTGATGCGTTCGCCGAAAGATTTCGCCACGTGTTCGGGCTGCAAGGCGCGCGTCTGATTGAACGTGGGCGTACCGCCGTTCGCCGACGCAAAATCATTGAAGTCGATCAAGAAGTCATCCCAGCCCGCATCGCCGGTGGACGAAGGCTCGAGAGTGAACATCGGGCCTGAATAACTGGCGCTGAACAAGGAACCGCGGTCTTGATGCAGCCGGCTCGCACCGCTGACCACGTTACAACGGTATCGATGTTCCTTGTAGTATGACTTGCAGAACGTAAAATATTCCGACAGCACCTTGGGGAAATTGCCTTGAGGGAAGGCCCAGAGACTGTAGGTATGGCGCGCCTTCCATGCTTCGTTCGGCATGTCGCGCATCCACTCATGCGCATACATGGCCACTCCGCGGGTGCTCCGATGATCGAGCGTCGCACGCAGCGCCTTCTGCATCACTGCGCGAAGTCCCGGCGCTGCCAGCACGCTGCCCACGGTCGAGCCGAAAGCCGGCAACACATTGCGCATCACGGAATTGCGGATCTGCCAAATCCCGGAGCGGCTCAAGGAGGCCGATTCGTCGAGCGTGCGGCGCTCAACCGTGATTCGATCGTTGAACGGCGAGATGTGCAGCCGCAATGCACCCGGCGCGTTGACGATCGGACCGAACCGCGCCGTGAATTCCTTGATCGACAGCACCTGATAATCGATCTTGACCGGCGTCAGCGGCCGCACGCGAAGGACGACCTCGTGCACGACACCCAGCAAACCGAAGCTCGAGCGCAGCACGCGCATCAGGTCGCGCTCCCGCTCGGTGACGGTCATTTGCCTGCCTTGCGGGGTGATCAACTTCAATTCCGTGACGCAGGAGGACAGTTGCGCGACGCCCGCGCCGTACGAAGCCTGGGGTAGGGTGGTGACGGCTACGGCCCCGAGGGAAATCTGGCCCATTTCGGGGGTCAGCGGCAACTCGAGGCCGCGCTCGGCGAGCGCGCGCACCAGGGTACCCACGCGTACGCCGGCCTGGGCCCGCACCGTGGTCTCGCCGAATTCGAGGATTTTGTCGAGCGTACCGGTGTCGACGGTGGTACCGCCGTCTCCGCCCACGCAGCGCGTCTGCGAATAATCGGCGCCCACCATTCGAATGGGGGTGGGATAGCTCTTCGTTTTGGCCAGGACGGCCGGAAGGTCTTCGAAGCGCTTCAGCTTGAGGACGATCCGTGGCCGGCGATAAATGCCCGATGAGTCCGCCCCGGGCGAACGAGTGACCTTACTTACCATATGCTTCCCCCCGGAAGAATAAAGTGACGCTGAAATTCCGCTGGCTGTCGGGGGGCACAAAACCGAGAGGTTTTCGGATTGTGCGATGCACGAAGGTTACTGGCGACCCCGCTATCGTCAGGCTTCTCTCTAGAAGCCCCTTAGACCGGTGGTTTTGCGTCCCCACCTTTCGGCGGGTTTGCCCTTAAACAGCATCCCTACTATGCGATGGATGGAGCGCTTCTGTAAAGCGGTTTTTTAACCCATGAGGAGCAGGGTTTCGGCGTGCTCGACGGCTTCCGGGGTGCCGCACACCACGACCACGTCCCCTTCCTTGAACAAGGTATCAGGGGCGGGTTCGCGTCCGACGATGCCGTCCCGGCGCACCGCGCTCACCGAGGCGCTCGATCCGCGGGCGGCGAGATCCGCGACGCTGCGGCCCACCGCCCAGGCGTGAGGCGGCAGAATGACGCTGTGCAGTTCCTCGCGAAAGGCGTGACTCGAATCGAGGTGCTCGGCATCGGCGGCGCGGAAGTACTGGCGCAACATCCCGTAGCGATGGCTGCGAATGCCGTTGACGGTCCGAATCACGCGCGGCACGGGCAACTTCAGCAGCAGCAACAAATGCGACAGCAACATGAGGCTGGCCTCGAAGGTTTCCGGCACCACTTCCGTCGCTCCCGCCGCCTGCAGCGCCTCGAGTTTGGTGTCGTCCTGGGTGCGCACCAGGATCGGCACGTCATCGCGCAATTCGCGGACCGCCCGCAGAATGCGCAAGGCCACTTCAGGGTTCGCAAAAGTGATCACCACGCAGCTTGCATGCGCGACCCCGACATTCTCCAGCACCTTGACCTGGCCGGCATCTCCGTAAATGACCGGATCGCCGGCTTGCCGGCCGAGGCGAATCCGGTAGGCGTCGAGCTCGAGGGCAATGTACTCGAAGCCGGTCTTTTCGAGCACGCGCGCGATATTCTGGCCGACGCGGCCGAAACCGCAGATGACGACATGATCGCGCTCGGCGACGGCCAGGGTTGCCTGAGTTTCGCGCATCGCCTCGCTGTGCGGAGGGCCGGACTCGCCGAGCAAGGCACGCGTAATTCGCCGATTGTGCCGTATGAGGAAAGGCGAGAGGACCATGCTGAGAACGGTGGCGGCCAGCAGCGGCTGCACGACCGCCGGATCGAGCAATTCGCGCCTCAACAACAGGGTCAACAGCGCAAATCCGAACTCCCCGCCCTGGCCCACCACCACGCCGGTGCGCAAGGATTTGAACCAGCTCTTCGTCGCGGGTTTGGCGGCGACGGTGACCACCGCCACCTTGAGCAGCAACACGCCGACGAGAGTTGCCGCGACCTGTGGAAAATGCCGCACCAGCAGCCCGACATCGAGCAGCATGCCGACGGTGATGAAGAAGAGGCCGAGCAGCACCTCACGATAGGAACGGATCGTCGCCTCGATCTGGTGGCGGAATTCGGTCTCCGCGAGCATCATGCCGGCGAGAAAGGCGCCGAGCGCGAGCGACAGGCCCACCGCGTGAGTAGCCCAGGCGGACGCCAGCACCGCGAGCAAGACGGCGAGCGAAAACAACTCGGCAGAGCGCACCGAGGCGATGACGAGGAACAGCGGCCGCAGCAGCCAGCGTCCGGCGGCAAGAACCAAGAGCAAGGCGAGCACCGCGATGCCGATGGCGCCGGCGATGTGCCTGGCATCGGCGACCCCCCCGGCGCCGGTCAGCACCGATACCAGGGCGAGAAACAGTGGGAAGCTCAGGTCCTGAAACAGACAAATCGCCACGGCCAGGCGTCCGTGAGTCCGGTTGTTCTCCGACTGCTCGGTGAGCTGCGAAATGATGATGGCGGTCGACGACATGGCCACGGCGCCGCCGATCACCACGGCCACCGCCGGCACGACATCGAAGAGCAGGGTTCCGCCCGCTGCCACGATGGCCGTGGTGATCAGCACCTGTGCGCCGCCGACGCCGAGCACTTCCCAGCGCATCGCCACCAAACGGGGCAGGGAAAATTCCAGACCCAGAGTGAATACCAGGAATACCACTCCGAAGTCCGCCAGCAGCTGCGTAGTCTCGTTGTCGACCGCGAGGGCGAACGCATGCGGACCGAGGAGCATCCCCACCGCGAGATATCCCAGTATCGCCGGCAGCTTCAGCTTGCGCACGCCCGCGACCACGCACACCGAAGCGGCGAGCAGGATCAGGATTTGCAACAGCGGATCGTTATGCATCGCGTCCTCGAAATGAACAGAGCGGCGCCGCTGCCTGCTAGCATATGGCGATGAGTCCAAGTATGACCGTCCTTAAGCTCGAAGGAGAAGGCGACGATTGGCGGTTGCGGCTCGACGGCGATTGGTCGCTGGCGGCGATGGCGCAAATCGAGACGCAGCTGCGCGCCCTGCCCGGCGGGCTGCACGGCACGCTGAACTGCGACTGGTCGCGGGCCGAGGACCCGGGAATCGGTCCGGCATGGGCTTTGCTGACGCGGCTGGACGGCATCGGCGCCCAGCACTTCGACGTTCGCCACACCGGGGATCCGCCGCACTTTTTGGAGCTGCTGCAGAAACTTAGGGACTACGCCCAAGCCGCGCCGGCGGCGCCCGAAGCCGCGCCGAGTCTGGAACGTTCCGTCAGCGAAGTGGGGCGGTGGGCGGTGCTCCAGGGCGCCGAAGGGCGCGCCGTGATCGGATTCTTCGGCCGTCTGGTCACGGTTCTCCGGGAGTCCTTCTCCCGGCCGCGGGCGCTGCGCCCGTCGTCGCTGGCGCGGCACATCTATGAGACCGGCATCACCGCCATCCCCATCGTGTCGCTCATCGCCTTTCTGATCAGCGTGATCGTGGCGTACCTGGGAGCGCAGCAGCTGGGCAAGTTCGGCGCGGACATTTTCGTCGTGGATCTCGTGACCATTTCCGTGCTGCGGGAAATGGGGGTGCTGCTGACGGCCATCATCGTCGCCGGACGTTCCGGAAGCGCTTTTGCGGCCGAAATCGGCGTGATGCAGCTCAACGAGGAAACCGACGCGCTGCGCGCCATGGGCATGAATCCGATCGAGCTCCTGGTAGTGCCCCGGCTGCTCGCCCTCGTCATCGCTCTGCCTTTGTTGACGGTGATTGCGGATGCCATGGGGCTGGCCGGCGGCGGACTCCTGTCGCTGCTGAATTTGCACATCCCCTTGCCGCAATTCATCAGCCGCCTGCGCGAATCGCTGTCGCCGACGACCTTTTGGGCGGGCATGGTCAAGGCGCCGGTGTTCGCGGTGCTGATTGCCATGGTCGGCACTTACCGCGGAATGCAGGTGCGCGAATCCGCCCGCGAACTCGGGCGCTTGACCACGGTCGCCGTGGTGCAATCCATCTTCATGGTCATTCTGGCCGACGCGCTCTTCGCGGTCTTGTTCGTGCAGATAGACTTCTGATGCCGGAACCAGCCGCAACTTCCGTCGTTCGCGTACACGGTCTCGTCAGCCGCTTCGGCGCGCAGGTCGTCCACGACGGACTCGACATGGAAGTGAGATCGAACGAGATCTTCGGCGTCGTCGGCGGTTCGGGCACGGGAAAGTCCGTGCTGCTGCGCACGATCTTAGGGTTGCGGCGGCCTGATGCCGGCACCGTCGAGCTGTACGGCAAGGACGTGCAGGAACTGGCGGCCGCCGATCGCAGCTCACTGGTCCAAAGCTACGGCGTGACGTTTCAGAACGGTGCGCTGATCAGCTCGTTGACCGTGGCGCAGAACGTTCAATTGCCGCTGCGCGAATATCATCCCATGTCCGAGGAGACCCTCGACGAACTGGCGGAATTGAATCTCGCGTTGGTGGGACTCCCGCGGGATGCCGGGACGAAGTATCCGTCGCAATTGTCCGGCGGCATGGTCAAACGCGCCGCGTTGGCGCGGGCGCTCAGCCTCGAACCCAAGCTCTTGTTTCTGGACGAGCCGACGGCCGGCCTCGATCCCATTTCCGCCGCGGCCTTCGATGAGCTACTGTTGTATCTTCATTCCCAACTGCGGCTCACCGTGGTCATGATCACCCACGATTTGGATACCTTGTTCAGAACTTGCAATCGGGTCGGGGTCATCGTCGACGGACGCATGATCACCGATACCTTGGAGGGAATGCTGCAGAATCAGAACGCGTGGATACACGAGTATTTTCATGGGCCGCGGGCGCGCGCCGCCGAAAAGGGTGCGCATGGATAGGGACGCGAACTACGTGGCCGTCGGCGCCTTCGTGCTGCTGGTCATCGCCATGGCGGTGTCCTTCGTGTTGTGGTACACGAATCTGCAGGACAAACACATCTATCTGCGCTATGAGATCTACTTTCCGGGCACCGTCAGCGGACTCACCCCGGGCAGCCCGGTGCGCTACCTCGGGGTCGACGTGGGCAAGGTGGCGCGCATCTTGATCGATCCGCAACAACACAACCGCGTGCTCGTCATCGCCGATATCGAAGCCACCGCTCCGATCGATGGGCGCACTCGGGCTTCCTTGAGTCTGCAGGGCATCACCGGCCTTCTGTACATCGATTTGAAGCAGTACGGCAAGTCCACGGTGCCGGGCGTGCTTGCAGACGGTCTGCATTATCCCGTCATTCCCTCGGTGCCGTCGGACTTCGACGTATTGTTGAGCAACCTGCCCGCACTGACCACGAATCTCGTGGAGCTGGTGGACCGGGTCAATCAGGTATTCAGCGACGAGAACGTGCGTTCCTTCAAGGCGACGCTCGACAATGCGCGGCTCGCCAGCGACCGGCTGCCCGGCACGCTGCGCGAGGTGCAGGGATTGGTGGCGGACGCGCGGAGCACCTTCCAGGAAGTGAAGGGGGCGGCCGCCGACCTGCGGGCAATCGAGGCGCAAGCCGCACCCGATCTGGAATCCACCCTCGCCAACATGCGGCGCGTCGCGGACAACCTGGCAAAGACCTCGGATCTTTTGGAGCACTTCGTGGCGGACAACGAGCCCGTCGTCACGCGGTTCACGCATCAGAGCCTGCCGGAGTTCGAGCAGCTGCTGCGCGAAAGCCGCCAGGCGGCGCGCGATTTTCGCGACCTGTCGCGCAGCCTGAAGCAAAATCCCTCGCAGCTCATCTATGAGCCGAACTACCGCGGCGTCGAGGTGGCGAAGTGATTCGTTTGGCCGGGCGGGCGGGCCTTCTTGCGGCCATTTGCCTCGCGGCCTGCACGGGCTCGCTGTTCCAAAGCAAGGTTAAGCCGCCCACCGTCTATTGGCTGTCGGCCGGCGCGGAATCGCCGGCCCGCGGCGCGCCGGCCGCGGACCCGCCCGCCACCGGTACGCCGGCCGCCGCCATTCCCGTCGATCTCGCGATTCTCAAGCCCAGAATGCGGCCCGGACTCGAATCCGACCGCATCGCCGTGCTGTATCCGGACCGCCATCTGGATTATTTTGCCGACGCGCGCTGGAGCGGACCGCTCGGCGAAGTGCTCGAGGACCTCGCGGTGCAAGAATTTCGCTCGCACGCCAACTTACGCAGCGTGAGGGGCGATGCGTCGGTATTCGGGAGCGCCTACTGGCTCGAGATCGAGGTCGCGGATTTTCAAGCGGAATATACGTCCGCGGCGACGGCTCCCACGGTGCACGTGCATCTGCTGGCCCGCCTCGGTGGTTCAGGCGATCGGCGCATTCTCGGACAGTTCATGGCGAATGCGCAGCAGCCGGCCGCCGAGAATCGATTGACCGCGATCGTCGACGCCTTTGCGCACGCGGCGGATGCGGCACTGACGGAGATCGCGGCCCATGCCGAGGAAGCCCTCGCCAAGACTTCAGAAGCTCGATAGGCCGGTGGCCTCCGCGAACCGATAGCGCCAATAGGATGCCGGCGATGGATGCTCAAAATCCGCCCCGGCAGCGGCGTTGGACCAAAGCTTGCTGAAATATTCGGTGACCGCGCGCGCCGGTGCGGCCCGCGCGGGCATGCGAAGTTCGACGCTTGATTCGAGATTCAGATCGCCGAGATTGCGGCGGGTGAAATTCGCCGATCCAAAGTTCATCCAAAGATCGTTGCGGTGCTGGACCACGAGCAGCTTGGGAAGCGACGCTTCCGTTCCGGATGGGCACCAACGCACCTCGATGTGGCCGCCGCCGCCATCGAGGAGTTCGCCGGCCACCGTCTGATTCGGCATCCGGTTCCGAGCCAGCAGTACTTGCAGGCGCGCGCCGCGCCCGGCCGCGCCCAACGCAGCCGCGACGAGGCGCCGATCGCTCCAGTTTTGCACGGCGATGCTGATCTCGTCGCCGCTGCCTGCCGCGGCGATGGCATCGAGGAGTGCAGTCTCGATGGCGCCCTCGGTGAGGAATCGAGCATCGATGGAACCTACTCCGCGGTCGTCCATGGGCGGGCCCGCCGGCAGGCGATCGTCATCCGAGGACCATGCCGCAACCTCGAGTTCGCCGGCGATCATCGAGCGGGCCAGAGATCCCCGCAGAATCAGGCCGGCGGAGGCGCCGGCGGACCCGATGACGGCAGTCCAGCCACCGGAACCGTCGTCTGCCACCACGAGCTGCCGCTGGTCTGCCTTGAAGTTCCGCATCCGCGACCATGCCGGCAAAGTGACTTGTCCCGGCGTCTCATCGAAGGGGTCGCTCCACCAACCGAACATCAGCCGCCACAACCCGGAATAGAGCGGGTTCGAATCGCGCAATCGTTCCAGCCGCACGCGGGCGACGATGATGCCGGACTCTTCCAACGAGGTCAGCGTTTGCAGCGGAGTACCGCCGAACGCCTCGTTGCAGGGGTCGGTCACCAGCACGATTCGCAGATTGGGCCGGGCACGCTTTCGCGCCAGCAGGTGTTGGGCGAGCTCCGGGCTCACCGGAGACCGATCGACCACGATCAGCTGTTCGGCATGATCGATGGCCGACATCACCCGCCCGGGACCCCCCGGGCGGCGCGCTGATTCCTGCACGAAATCAACATCTGCCTCCGATAAGCGGGAAACCTGGGAGGCGATATGCGTTCCCGGCGGCAGCGGTTTCGCCAAATTCCAGAAGACCAGCGACAGCCACGCGAGCAGCAGCATCAGAAGAACGATCCGGGTGCCGCGCGCGAATCGCGACCGGGTGGCGGGTGCCGGCGGATCGGTGTCCGACATGGCGGTCAGTCCGGGCCGCCGGCTTGGTGCTCCGCCGCCTCGAGCGCCGTCCCCAGTTCCATCCAGCGCGTCTCCATGGAAGCCGCGTCGCGCATCAAATCTGCGTGCTGCGCCTGGAGTCCGCGATGCATGGGGTCCTTGCAAAGCTCCCCTTCGATCAGCGACCGTTCCGCCGCGATCACGGCAATGCGCTCCTCGATCTGCCCGAGCTCTCGGCGCAGCGCGCTCATTCGGCCGCGCGACTTCAATGCGGCCGCGCGGGCAGCCGCGCGGGCGTCCGCCGCTGCGTCCTGCCGCGCGCGCTTCGGCACGGCACTCTTTGCCTCGGCCGGCCCGGTCTTGACGCCTGCCCTCAAGCCTTGCTGGTAGTCGTCCAAATCTCCCTCGAAGACCGTCAGCTTGCCGTCGGCGATCACCCACAGCGAATCCGCGACCGTTTTGATCAAGTGACGATCATGGGACACGATCACCATTCCACCCTCGAAGCTCTGCAATGCGACGCTGACCGCGTGGCGCATGTCGATGTCGAGATGATTGGTCGGCTCATCCAGCAACAGGAGGTTGGGCCGCCGCGCCACCAGCAGAGCCAGAGTCAGGCGCGCCTTTTCGCCGCCTGAAAATCGGCCCACCGGTTCGAACGCCCGGTCGCCTTCGAAGCCGAATCTGCCCAGATGGTCGCGCACGCGTTGCTCATCGCCCTTGGCGAAATCCGGTCCTCCCAAATTGCGCAAATGCCAAAAAGCGTCGCAGTCCGGCTGCAGCTGCTCCATCTGCTGTTGCGCGAAGTAGCCCACGTTCAAATCCGCCGCGGGAATGCGCCGACCCGCGAGCGGCGCCGCCTCGCCCGCCAGCATCTTGGTCAACGTCGATTTGCCGGCGCCGTTCGGCCCCAGCAAGGCGATCCGATCCAGCGGCCCGATGGAGACATTGATGTCCCCGACGATGCGGGTATGCGCGTAGCCGCAGGCAGCGTCTTCCACGGTCAAGAGGGGGCGCGGCGTTTTGAGCGCAGCGGCAAATTCGAACTCGAACGGGCTGTCGACGTGCGCCGGAACGATGCGCTCCATGCGCTCCAGCATCTTCAGCCGGCTTTGCGCCTGGCGCGACTTGGTGGCGCTGGCGCGAAAGCGATTCACGAAGGAGGTGATTTCCGCCACTCGGCGTACCTGCCGCGCCTGCAGTACCCGCTGCAATGCCAGTTCCTCCGCGCGCTTTTGCTCGAACTGCGAGTAGTTGCCCGAGTAGGCGTGGATGGCACGATTCTCGATGTGCAGCACCCGGTCGATGATGGCGTCGAGGAATTCGCGATCGTGAGAAATCATCAGCAGGGTTCCCTGGAACGTCTTCAGCCAATCTTCCAGCCAGACTATGGCGTCCAAATCCAGGTGATTCGTGGGCTCGTCCAGCAGCAGGAGATCGGCCCGCGAGCATAGTGCGCGCGCCATCGCCAACCGCACCCGCCAGCCTCCCGAGAACTCCGCCACCTCACGCTCATGATCCGCCGTCCTGAAGCCGAGCCCGTGCATGACCGCCGCCGCCCGCGCCCGCGCACTGAAGCCCTCGATTGCCTGCAACGACGCATAGCCTTCGGCGATTGCCATGGCCGAAGCGGATCCGCCCTGATGGTCGGCCTCGGCGTCCGCGATGGCAGCGAGCACTCTGCGGAGCTCTGAATCTCCGTCCAATACGAATTCGATCGCAGCACGGCTGCTCGCGGCGACTTCCTGTTCAACGTGGGCAATCTTCAAGTTCGCCGGCCGATCGATGTCGCCTCGGTCAGCGGCGAGTTCGCCGCGAATCGCCGCGATCAGACTCGACTTGCCGGTGCCGTTGGCGCCGGTGATTCCGACCTTGTCGCCGCGGAATACGGTGAAATTGACCTGCTCGAACAGCGGCTCCGGACCGCGCCGCAGGGTGAGATCCCGAGCAGATAACACAGGGGATGGCTACGAAGATAATCTGATCGGCCGCAAGACCGTCGGAACGCACAAGGTCGCGTGATGGGGCGCCCCGCCGACCTGGGCGGACAGAATAGCGAGCATTTTGCCCGCTTCCATCGCATCACCGAACAAGCGCCCTTGAGCATAGTAGCAGCCATGCCTACGCAGGAATTCGAGCTGCTCGGATGCTTCCACGCCTTCGGCAATCACCTCCAGATCGAGGCTCTTGCCCATGTCGATGATGGTACGGACGATGGCGGCGTCGTCCGAGTCCACCGCGGCATCGCGGACGAACGATTGGTCGATTTTCAGGGTGCCGATCGGAAATTGCTGCAACGCCGACAGCGAGGAGTATCCCGTGCCGAAATCGTCGATGGCCAGGTTCAAGCCCATGGCGTACAGCTCGTTCAGCAGCCCGATGGTGCGTTTCGGGTCCGTCATCAGGGTGGTTTCCGTGACTTCCAGTTCGAAGCAGGTGGGGGAAACTTCGTGCTTGCGGAACACGGCGCGGCAGCGGGCGATGAAGCTTGCTTGCTTGAGCTGACGCAGCGAGAGATTGATCGCGATTCGGCCGGGTTCGGGCACGGATTTCTGCCATTCGCGGTAGTCCGAACACACGCGGTTCAACACCCACTCGCCGATGTCGAGTATCAGGCTGGTCTCTTCGGCGAGGGGAATGAAATGCGAGGGCGAAATGTCGCCGTGGCCCGGCAGACGCCAGCGGAGCAGCGCTTCGGCGCCGACCACGCGGCCGTTTCTGAGATCCACTTTGGACTGATACAGGATGACCAGCTCGTCGCGTTCCAACGCACGCCGCAGCTTGCTCTTCAACATCAGTCTTTCGACCGCCGCGGCATTCATTTCGGGCACGTAGAACGCACAGGAGTTGCCGCCGTTCTGTTTCGAGTGATACATCGCCGCATCGGCATTGCGGATCAAATCGATCACATTCTCGGCGTCGTATGGGCAGATGGCGACGCCGACGCTCGCGGTTAAATAGACTTCTTGTTGGTTCACGTAGAACGTGCGGCTTATCTCGTCGAGCAGCGTGCGCGCGAGGGTGCCTATGCTCGCGCGATTGTCGACGTCCATCGGCAGATCATCGACGAACATGGCGAACTCGTCGCCCGCCAGCCGGCCGATGACCGTGTCCTTGCTCAGGTTTCTGGTGAGGCGTTCGCTCAAGATCTCCAGAGTTCGATCGCCGGCGGCGTGTCCGAAGGTATCGTTGACCTCCTTGAATCGATCCAAATCCAGATAGAGGAGCGCGAGCGAGCGCTGGCTGCGCCGCGCGCGCGCGATCGCCTGCTGCAGCAAATGCTGAAACTGCATGCGATTCGGCATTTTCGTGAGCGTGTCGTAGCGCGCTAGATAGCGGATACGCCGCTCGGCGCGCTTGCGCTCGGTGATGTTGCGCGCCACATAAATGTTGCCTTGGAACTGAGGATCAGCCGTGGTGATCTCCGAACTCGCCATGGAGACCGGAATGGTTTGTCCGCTGGCCGTGCGCAGCACGGTCTCGCGCGCCTCGGGGGCCGAGTTCGTCAAATCGAAGCCGTTTTTGTGCGCCTCGTCGATGAAGCTCACCAAAGGCTTGCCCAGTAAATCCGCTTCCTGGTAGCCGAGCAGTCTCTGGGTGGCCTCGTTGCAGCTTTTCACGATGCCTTCGGGCGAAGTCACCAAGACGGCATCACTCAGACTGTTGAGCACCGTGTTGAGATAGTTCTTGGTGATGGTCGTTTCATTCAGCTTCTGCCGCATGCGTTCGAGCGCGAATTGTAGGTCGCCGAGCTCATCGTGGCGCACCACGGCGAGCGGCCGGGTGTAGTCGCCCTGGCCGATCCGGTCGGCGCTCTTGACCAGCGCAGAGATGGGTCCCGACAGCTGCCGGGCGATGAACCAGGCGCCGGCCAGCCCCAAGACCAGCAGGGGGAGGGTGATGCCGGCAAGCAGGCCGCGCATGCGCTTGATCTGCATGCCTTGCTGGCTTTCCAGCTGGGCACCCAGGCTGGTGAGAGTTTCGCGCATCTCGGCGCGGCTCATCCAGATACGCAGACTTCCGACCCGCTGCACCGGTGCCGATACCAGATTCGAGTGGATGGTGCTCTGGAAGACGAACCAGTCGCCCGCAGCTTGCGCGGCGGGATCGCCGCCGCGGAACAGCACCGTGCCGCGGGCATCCAACACCTCGACTCTGCCGATGTCGCGCTCGTCGAGCAGCCGCTGGGCGATCGATGCGACAGCGGTCTTGTTGCCGGAGCTCAGCGCAGGCGCCAGCGAGGTGGCGGTGATTTCACTCAGGCTGCTCGCGCGCGTTTCCAGGTCAGCTTCCAGTTTCTGGGCGACCGTGGCATAGGTGAGCTGGTTCACGTCCGCGGCGTCGACCCGGTGTTCGTAGTACGACAGGCCGCCGAGGAGCAGGGACAGCACGGCCCCGACCGCCAGTGCGAGCAGCAAGTACTTGGTTTTTAGGCTTCGCGCCATTGACTACACCGGGGCCGTCCGCATCGTGGAACCGGACGGAATGATACCCGTTCACGCCAAACCCTATAAGGGGCCCGGTACAATCCCTATGATGGAAGCGGAACATGCGAATTGATATCTATTCGGATACGGTTTGTCCTTGGTGCTATCTCGGCAAACGGCGCTTCGAGCTCGCGCTGGCCGCGCGCCCGCAGCATGAGCCGCGCGTGACTTGGCGGCCTTTCGAGCTGAATCCCGACATGCCCGCCGAGGGCGTCGATCGTGCGATCTACCTTGCCGGCAGGATCGGCCCGCCGGAACTCGTGGCGGAAGCCCACGCCGAGCTCGGGCGCCAGGGGAGGGCCAGCGGCATTGAATTCCGGTTCGATTTGATCCAGCGCATGCCGAATACCCGCCGGTCGCACCTGTTGATGGCTCATGCGGCTCGTCGCGGCCGCCAAACGGCGGTCATGGATCGAGTCATGCGCGCCTATTTCGAGGAGGGCTGCGACATCGGCGACACTGAGGTGCTGGTTCGGCTGGGAGTCGAAGCGGGTCTCCCGGAGTACGAGACTCGTTCGGCGCTCGTTTTGCGTGCAGGCCAGGACGGCGTGATCGCCGCTGAGCGCCACGCCGCGGTTCTCGGGATAACCGGCGTTCCGACCTTCGTATTCGACGGCCAATACACGATTTCAGGCGCGCAGGAGGTCGGGACCTTGGCCCGGGTCATTGATCAGGTTGCTGATTTTGCCGCGGCCCGCGACGAGGCGTCGTGAACGACGGTGAACTCACCGGGCGGGTCCGCACCCACATCGCCGACGTGCCCGAGCCCGAGTGCGCCCTGCACGGGCATGCGGTCGCCCCTTTCTTTAATTTGCGCCGGGCAGCCCTGGCCGACGGCTTCGATCCGGTGCCGCACAGCAGTTTTCGCGACTTTGCGCGGCAACTGGCGATTTGGAACGGAAAATTCAGCGGCCAGAGGCCGATGTTCGACGCCTCGGGTTCGCCGCTCGACGCGAGTGCCTTGAACCCCGACGAGCGCATCGAGGCGATTCTATTGTGGTCCGCTCTCCCCGGGGCGAGCCGACACCACTGGGGTACGGATATCGATCTCATCGATCGCAATGCCGCCCCGCCGGGCTACCGGGTACAGCTCACGCAAGAGGAGTTCGCACCGGCCGGGCCCTTCGCACCGCTCGCCGAGTGGCTGGAGACGAACGCGGCCCGGTTCGGATTTTTCCGCCCGTTCCGCGGCGTACTGTCGGGCGTCCGGCCCGAACCCTGGCATTTCAGTTTTGCCCCGGTTGCCGAAAACGCGCGCCGCAGCTTGACCCCGGCCGTTTTGCATAAGGCCATCGCCGCGGCGCCGCTATTGGGGAAGGAACAGGTACTCGGGCGGCTCGACGAGTTGCACGCGCGTTATGTCGCGGCCATCGATTGGCCGTAGTAGCTCGTGTCTCAGGGACGTTGAGCGTTTGCGCATGGTCTGGGGGGAGAGGCAGCGTCAAGGCAACGGGGGGAGCAGTTGCCTTGACGCTGCCTCTCCCCCCAGACCGTTCACCTAGGGCCCGTCAACATTCCTGTGCAGACACGCGGCCACTGCCGCCGGCGCCGAGTGACTATCGGTTCGAGCATTCGTCCGGAAGGGTGAGAAGCCTCAAGGCAACTGCTCTCTTATGTTGCCTTGAGGCTTCTCACCCTTCCGGGCGAATGTACTGCTAGGCCCAGAGTGCCTTGAGGTGCGTCAGCATGAGGCCGCGGACTTGGCCCATCTGATTGTCGTCGGAGGTGAACAGCGGTGGATTTCGCCGCAACATCGGCCAACGCTCGGTGCGCAGAACCCGGTGGAGGTACCCTAAGTTGCGTTCGATTGCCTCGAGATATGGGTTCTTGCCGGCGAACAGGGGTTCGACGTACCGGTAGGCGTGCTCGAATTCGCCCTCCAAGCGCTGAACGCGTGTTTCGCGCACGAACTCCGGAGTTTGCCGCAGCAAATCCAAGCCCGAGCTATAGCGAACCTGCAAGGCGCCATCGGTGCCGGTCGCGGCCGCGACTCCGCCGAGGACGAATTCCGGATACAGCCGGTCGCGGCACTTCTCGAGATAGCATCGATCCGCCATCTGCGCGATCAGATCCGCGGTGCCCAGCAGATGTCCTAGTTTGCGATCGCGGGGGTCGGTGAGCTGGATTTGGTCGAGTTTGATCTCATACCCCGTGAAGTGCACGATTCGGGTCGACACCGGCACCCAGTTTTCCATGCCGATGCTCGGCAGGAACCGGGCCAGAAAACGGGCGCTGCGGGTGACATGATAAAGGGTGAACTCGGCGCCATTGCGATGCTGCCGGTCGCCGAATTCCCGGATATATCCCGCATCGTGAAACAGCGATGTGACCAGTGCCATGACCGACCGCTCGGCCCCGAAGCGCATGCGAGTCTCGACGGTGCGCTCGTGCCCCACGAGGAGCCGTGCCATGGCCAAGGTCATATCCAGCGAGTGCTGGCGATCGTGGTAGATGGTATCGACGCCATGGTAGCCGGGCATCCGACCCGTGAAGAGCTTGTCGAATTCCTCGAATGAGGTGGCGACCCGGTCGAACGACTCGCCCGGAAAGGCGGCCGTAAACAGCTCACGCACGGCGGTTGTCACTGCAGCCGTGGAACTGACTTGTACAGAATTCGTAACGTCGTAGTCGTTACGTCGAAGGTCGTGCATCCGGCAAAGTTTAGGCTCTTAAGGCCATCGGCGCCACGTGCCTGGTTCTCGATTTGCTGCAACTCTTTTGGGGCCGCATTAAGTCAATAGACCTTGATACCGCCGAATTTATGTTTGATGCGACGCGCCAAGGTGGCGTACCCCAGCCAGAAACCGCAGGAGAGCGCCGCCAGCACCGCAACAATTGCAACCCACGCGTGCCCTGATATCGCCGCAATGATCTCCGCCGAAGCGCGGCCCGGCAACGCGCCGCTCGCCGTATCGAGTCCTGAAGCAGCCGCAGGCATCACTGCCAGTGCCCCCCGTGCGGCGTCGAGATCGGCTTGCCTGGCCGCAAGCTCCCGCTTGAGCTGCTCTACCTCGCTGCGCGCGGCCGCTTCGGCCAGCGCGGGTGTGGTCGCGCGCCTCTGGTCCAGTTCCTCTTCAAGCTTTTTGACCCGCACCGTGGCGGGCTCGCGCGTGGTGAGGAAGGCGGATTTGACCCAACCGACAGTCCCGTCATTCAGGCGAACTTCGGTAAAGTCTCCGTTGACGGCCAGCGTTTCCACACTGGCGCCGGAATGCAGCGTCGCCAGGCGTTGGCCCTGACCATTCTGCTCAGCGTACAGTCCCAGCACGAGTTCATCGCTGACATAGGCGGTCGCCGCCGTGGCCCTGACCGCCAGCAGCGTCAACAGCAGCAAGCCTACGGATTTCACGCAGCGATTCCGGTTTGCTTGAGCAGCGGGCGCACGTCGGGCTCGCGTCCGCGAAACCGGACGAAGGCATCCATCGCGTCCAAGCTGCCGCCGCGTGCGAGGATGGAATCGCGAAACCGCGCCGCCGTCGCACCGTCGAACACCCCGGCTTCTTCGAAGGCTTCGAACGCGTCGGCCGCCAGCACCTCTGCCCATTTGTAGCTGTAGTAACCCGCGGCGTAACCGCCCGAAAATATGTGCGCGAAGCTCGCCGGCAGCCGGTTGAAAGGCGCCGCCGGTACGACGGCCACTCGCCGCCGCACTCCGTCGAGCGTCTCGGCGACCCTGGCGCCGACCAGGGGGTTGAAGGACGCGTGCAGTTCAAAATCGAAGCTCGCCAGCTCGATCTGCCGCAGCGTGTCGAGCGCCGCGTTGAAGGTCCGTGTGCCCAACAGACGCTGCAGCATGTCGACAGGCAGAGGTTCGCCGGTATCCACATGGGCGGATATGAGCGGCAGAACCTCGGGGCGCCAGACGAAGTTCTCCATGAATTGACTGGGAAGCTCCACCGCATCCCAGGCCACGCCGTTGATTCCGGCAATGCTGGGGTAGGCCACGCGCGTCAGCATATGGTGCAAACCGTGGCCGAATTCATGAAACAGGGTGGTCACCTCCTCGTGCGTCAGCAGCGAGGGCCCCGTGCCCGCCGGCGCGGTGAAATTGCATACCAGCTGCGCCACGGGGAGCGCAGTTCCCGCGGGCAAGGATTTGGCGACGACGCATTCGTCCATCCAGGCACCGCTGCGCTTCTCGGCGCGCGAATACGGGTCGAGGAAAAACCCGGCCACGACCCGCTCGTTTTGATCGAGCAGATCGTAAAAGCGCACGGAGGCATGCCACACGCCGACTCCGGGCCGTTCCCGCACCGTGATGCCGTAAAGGCGCTGAATCAGCGCGAATAATCCGTCCAGCACCTTGGGCAGCGGAAAATAGGGACGCAGCGCCTCCTGCGACACCTTGAAACGGCTTTCCTGCAGCCGCTCGCTATAGAACGCCATGTCCCATGCGTGGAGCTTGCGGCCGGCAAATTCCTCCAGATCCGAAAACTCCTGGCGCCCCGCGGGCAGGCAGCGGCGCGCCAAGTCGTCCAAGAAGGCGAGCACCTGCTTGCTGCTCTTGGCCATCCGGGTGGCCAGCGCGTAATCGGCGAAGTTGTCGAAACCCACCAGTCGGGCGAGCTCATGACGCAGCGGCAGGATCTCGGCAATGATGGGATTGTTGTCGAACCGGCCGGCAGTGGGGCCGAGCTCAGACGCCCTCGTGATCCAGGCTTCATAGATGTCGCGGCGCAGTTGCGAGTTCTCGGCACTGGCCATGACCGTCATATAGGTAGGCTGGTCGAGCTTGAACAGCCAGCCCGGCTGATTGGCCTCGCGCGCATCCGCGGCGGCGCGATCGATGGCGTTCGCGGGTAAACCGGCGAGTTCCGCGCCATCGGTGACGCTGCGGGTGTAGGCGCGGGCGGCATCGAGCACATTCTCGGAAAACTTGGTGGCCAGCTGCGCCAGCCGCTGTGCGATCTCGCAGTATCGAGCCTTCTGCTCCGGGCCCAAATCGACTCCGGCGAGCCGAAAATCGCGCAGGGCATTTTCCACCACCTTGCGTTGCGCCGGATCGAGCGTGCTGCCTTCAGCTTTCAGCACATGGGCGTAGGCCGCTTGGAGGCCGGTGTTCTGGCCGAGTTCCGAGGAATATGCCGTCAGCAGCGGCACGCATTCGTTGTACGCCTCGCGCATGTCCGCGGAATTGGCGACTGCGTTCAGATGGCCTATCGGGCTCCAGACCCGGCTCAATCGGTAGCTCAATTCCTCGACCGGTATGACCAGGGAGGCGAATGTCGGACTGGATTGCGCGGTCAGTTCTGCCAGGCGCAGCCGATTGTCCGCCAATACTTTCTCCAACGCGGGGCGGGCATGCCGCGCCTCGATACGGCCGAAGGCGGGCAGCGATTCGAATTCCAACAGCGGGTTGCTCACGCTGCAGATTCTATCAGACGCGCGTCAACATCCAGGTGAGAGCCGCGCTGCTCCCCACGAACCAACTGATCGCCGCCAGAGCGCGGCGCCGGAATCGCCGCGCCAGCGATTCGCCGTCGGAGGCAGCCAGGAGATATGACCGGCCATCCATCGGATCCGCCAGGACGTTCACCGGCGGCGGCCGCACTTCGGCGGCTCGGGCCTCCTGGACCTGCCGGCGGGCGGCGGCGCGGGCCTTTTCCCACTCCGCGGGGCTCAATGTTCCGTCATGGTCGGTGTCGAACCGCGCGAGCAGCGCGGCTTGGTCTTGCTTCCAATCGTGCAGCAAGTTGGTCACGGCGACATCCGGGTCCTCCACACTGGCACCCCCGACGCTGCGCAAGGCGCCGATCGCTTGTACGTGCTTGCCGAGCTCCAACCGGTGCTCGGTGTAGCGGAATTTGTCGGTCAGAACGTGGTCGACCAGCCAGCCGAAGGCGCCGCTGCCGTCCGGAATGCGCCCCCGCGGCCAAGCCTCCGGTCCGTACCAGACATTGGTGGCGCCCGGAATCACTTCGGCCCCCCGCGGATCGATCAGGCACCGGCCGGTGCCGTCGTCGAGAAGAAAGGATACTTCGCTGGTACCGCTGTCGACCGTGGACCAGCCTCGGGACTCGCGGCTGTTGCTCCGCTCCTCGACCTTGTAGCGCCACCAGGTGCACGGAATTCCGCTCAAGGGTGCCTTGTTCTGCGCATCCGGCGGCAGCCGCCCCTCGCCGCTCAATTCGACATAGCCCTGCGCCGCGGAGCGGATGCGCGAGATCGGGGTGTCCTCGATGAGTCGATTCTTGCCCCAGGCCTTGAAGGCGTACCAGAACGAATACACCGTGCTGGCGCCGAGGCCGGCGACGAGGAGCCAGAATTTGATTCGATCGCCGGACATGGCCGGATGGATCAGGAGCCTGTCTGACTAATGATCGCCGTCGCGAGGGCGACCCACGGCGAGCAGATTTTGGCGATCGTTTCGCGCGCATAGTGAGCACTATGCAAGCGAAAGGATCGCCGAAAGATGCCGCTGTGGGGCGGCCGTAGCAGGCGCATCATTAGTCAGACAGGCTCCCTAGGTACTGCTGAACAGCGCGCCGACGTTCACGTCGGCTTTCTCGGCGGCGGAGAACTCGAGCAGGTGCGCCGGCGCGAAGCCGAAATTCTGCGCGATCACCACGTCCGGAAATACCTTCACCCGAATGTTGTTCAGATTGACTTGATCGTTGTAGAGCTCTCGGCGGTCGGCGATGGACTCTTCCAGGGCGGTGATCCTGCCTTGCAATTGCTTGAAGGTTTCGTCGGTCTTGAGTTGCGGATAGTTCTCGGCCACCGCGAATAACCGGCCCACCCCGACCCGCAATTGCTGCTCGGCCGCGCCGACGGCGGCAACATTGCCGGACGTGCTCGCGGAACTGACCGAGGCCCGGGCACGCATCACTTTCTCGAGCGTTTCCTGCTCGAATTGCATGTAGCGCTTGCAGGTTTCCACCAGCTTCGGGAGCTCATCGTGGCGTTGCTTCAACAGCACGTCGATGTTCGCCCACGCGACTTTGACGTTTTCGCGCAGGTTCACGAGTCCATTGTAAATGCCGACGAAATAAACGACGAAAGCGACGCATAGGGCCAGGAGCACGACGAGACTGATCACCGTAGCACCTCATCCGCGAGTTACGAACCCGCGCAGTATATCATTGGGTTTTCTCGGCCCTTCAGTACGGAGTTCACAGTGTCGGACCAAGCCTTCGATCTCCTCATCGTCGGTGGCGGCAGCGGCGGCCTGGCCTGCGCGCAGCGCGCGGCCGAATACGGGGCCAAGGCCGCCGTCATCGAATCGCACCGCTTGGGCGGAACTTGCGTGAACGTCGGCTGCGTTCCGAAGAAGGTGATGTGGAACGCAGCCAGCGTGGCACTGAGTCTCACGGATGCAAACGACTACGGATTCAACGTCACCGTGGGCGACAGTGATTGGCCGGCTCTCAAGCGCAAGCGTGACGCGTACGTGCTGCGGCTGAACGGCATCTACGAGCGCAATCTGGCCGCCAAGGGCGTGACCTACGTGCGCGGCGCCGCCCGCTTCCTGGACAAGAGCACCGTCGAAGTGAACGGCGAGCGCATCACGGCGCGGCACATCGTGATCGCCACCGGCGGCAAGCCCAGCGTGCCGGCGTTGCCTGGGAGCGAACTCGGCATCACGTCGGACGGTTTTTTTTCGCTCGAGCAGCGGCCGAAGCGGGTCGCCATCGCCGGCAGCGGCTACGTCGCCTGCGAGCTGGCCGGAGCCTTCCACGAACTGGGCACCCAGGTGGAGATATTCATCCGCAAGGAGCATTTGCTGATGAGCTTCGACGTGATGCTGGGAAAGTCCTTGATGCGCGAGATGCGTGATCAGGGGATCATCATTCACGATCACGTCGTGCCGGCACAGGTAAGAGAGGACTCCGGCCTCAAGACCTTGACGGCGGTGGACGGCCGCGAATTCGCGGGCTTCGATTGCCTGTTGTGGGCCGTCGGGCGCACCGCCAATGTGTCAGGCCTCGACTTGAAGCAGGCCGGCGTCGCGGTCGATGACTGCAATTTCGTGGTCACCGACGCCTTCCAGAACACCAATGTGCCGGGCCTTTACGCGATCGGCGATGTGACCGGCCGCGCCGCCCTGACGCCCGTGGCCATCGCCTCTGGTAGAAGGCTAAGCGACCGCCTATTCGGTAACCAAACCGATCGCCGCTTGGAATACAGCATGATTCCGACCGTGGTGTTCACGCACCCGCCCATCGGTACGGTGGGCGCGAGCGAAGCCGAAGCGCGCGCCCAATATGGGGACGCCGTGAAAGTGTACGTCGCTGACTTCACCCCCATGTACCACGCATTGACCGCGCGAAAAACGCACACCGATATGAAGCTCGTCTGTGTGGGAGCTGAACAGCGAATCGTCGGCTGTCACCTCATCGGCACCGGTGCCGATGAAATACTGCAGGGCTTCGCGGTGGCGATTCGCATGGGCGCCACCAAGCGCGATTTCGACGACACCGTGGCGATTCACCCGACCAGTGCCGAAGAATTGGTCACCATGCGTTAGTGCCTCGGCACGGAAATTCTAGCGGTTCGATGAGGGTCCCGGGGGGATGGGAAGCTAGCGGGCAACAAGGAACACAGTTGCCCGCTAGCTTCCCATCCCCCCAGGACCGTCACGCGAGACCGGTGATCACCTCCATTCATGCGTGCTGCGCCAGGGCCTGCAGAACGGGGCGGGTATCGGGCCTGACTCCGCGCCAGAGCAGGAACGACTCCGCAGCTTGCTCGACCAGCATGCCCCACCCCTTGGTGGTGCGCGCCGCATGCAGCGATTTCGCCCACAACGTGAAAGGGGTATGGCCGCGGCCGTACGCCATGTCGTAGCAAATCGTCTCTTCGCCGACGAGACCCGCCGGCATTTCCGGCATTTCGCCTTGCAGACTCGCCGAAGTGGCGTTGACGATGAGGTCGTAGGGCGGACCTTGTATATCGCGGAACCCGCAGCCCGAGATCGATCCCAAGTCGGCGAACTCGGCCGCCAATTTGCGCGCGCGATCAGGCGTCCGATTGGCGATGATTACCTCGCCCAAGTCGCGCTCCAGCAAGGGACCGAGCACGCCGCGCACCGCGCCCCCTGCCCCCAGGATCAGCACTCTTTTGCCGGCGAGATTGATCAACAGATTGCGTTCGAGATCGGCGGTGAGGCCGAGCCCGTCGGTATTGTCGCCGAGCAGAGAGGTATCCTCGAAAAAGGCAATGGTGTTCACCGCCTGCGCGCGCTCGGCGCGCGGCGTGAGTTCGTTGACGAGCTCGGCCGCCGCCTGCTTATGCGGCAGCGTGACGTTCAGGCCGCGCACGCCGCTTGCGAACAAGTGCAGGGCTTCGCGCCGAAAATTATCCGGGGCGACGTCGAACAGCCGGTACACCAGGTTCTGGGCCGTCGCTTTGGCAAACATCCCATGAATGAACGGCGACCAGCTGTGCGAGACGGGGTGGCCCACGACCCCGTACTGATCCGGTGTGTCTGGTCCCTGAGGCTGGTTCACTCTGCGAGCCACTCCGCCGCGCGTTTGGCGAAATAGGTCAAAATACCGTCCGCCCCTGCGCGCTTCATGGACACCAGCGCCTCCAGTGCCACGGCACGTTCTTCCACCCAACCATGGCCGGCCGCGGCCATGATCATCGCGTACTCGCCGCTGACCTGATAGACGAAAGTCGGTACGCCGAAGCGGTCTTTGACGCGCCGCACAATATCGAGATACGGCAGGGCCGGCTTGATCATGACCATGTCGGCGCCCTCGCTGATGTCGAGAGCCACTTCGCGCAGCGCCTCATCGGAGTTGCCGGGGTCCATTTGGTAGGTATGCTTGCTGCCGGCTCCCAGCTGCCCGGCGGATCCTACAGCCTCGCGAAACGGGCCGTAAAAGCTCGACGCGTATTTTGCCGCGTACGCCAAAATCCGTGTATTGACCAGCCCGGCGGTCTCAAACGCGCTGCGGATCGCCGCGATGCGTCCGTCCATCATGTCCGAGGGCGCGACCACGTCGGCGCCCGCATCCGCATGCGAGCGTGCCTGACGCACCAGGGTTTCGACGGTCAAATCGTTGAGCACGTAGCCCTTGTCGTCGATCAGACCGTCCTGCCCATGCGTCGTAAAGGGATCCAGGGCGACGTCGGTAATGACACCGAGGCCGGGAAACTCCTTTTTCACCGCCCGCACCGCGGCCTGCGCAATACCGTTCGGATTCCAGGACTCGCGCGCATCCAGCGTCTTTTTCTCCTTGGGAGTCACCGGGAACAGGGCAATGGCCGGAATCTTGAGGCGCACCAAGGTCTCGCACTCTCGCAGCAACTGATCGACGGACAACCGCTCGACCCCCGGCATGGACGCCACCGGCTGGCGCTCGCCACGCCCTTCGACCACGAAAACCGGGTAAATCAATGAATCGGCGCTCAAGTGGGTTTCGCGCATCAAACGGCGGGAAAACTCGTCGCGCCGCATGCGCCGCAGGCGGGTTCTCGGAAATGAATTGGCGGTAGGTCCGGTCATCTCGACTGTGACTCCTGACAATAGCTTAAGCGCTGCGAATTTGGTCTTCCTGCCCCCCGCAGAGACCCCCGCCCGTCCGCGCCATGGGCATAACGCGGTAATATCGCGCGGAGGACATCTTAAGCCGGGTGCTGATTTAACCATGAAGGATCAGATTGGCGGAAATCAGAAGCGCGCCCGCTTCCAGGCACTATGCCAATCCCTGCGCCCGGATCTTCTGCGTTTCGCCTTCTGGTTGTCCCGCGACCGCGCTTTGGCGGAAGACGTGGTCCAGGAAACCATGCTGCGTGCGTGGAAGGCGCAGGACTCGCTTCAGGACGAGGCCGCGGCCAAGCCCTGGTTTCTGACCATCATCCGCCGCGAATACGCTCGCTGTTTCGAGCGCAAGCGCTTCGTGACCGTGGATGTCGACGAATTGGTCGCCCGGGAAGAACCCATGCTGGCCGCCGCCGAGGAGCAGAACCTCGCCGAAATGCGGGCCGCCTTGTTCAAGCTGCCCGACGAATACCGTGAACCGCTGGTGCTGCAGGTGCTGATGGGCTTCTCCACCGCCGAAATAGCACGCGAACTCGATCTCTCGTGCGGCGCGGTGCTGACGCGCCTGTTTCGCGCCCGCAAGCAACTTCGTGTCTTATGCGGCGAAGATACGAGCATGGACCCGCAAGAATGATGGACTGCGCCCAATACAGACGGTCGATGTTGGCCGATCCGCACGATCCTGATCCGCACTTGCGCGAGCACCGCGAGAGCTGCCACGACTGCACTCTCTACAGCGAGCGGCTGCTGCGCTTTGAGTCGCGCCTCGAGCGCGCCTTGCGTGTGGACCCGGTGTCCGAGGGGCCCTCGTCGTCCGATAACGTCGTGCCATTGCGCGGGAGATCGCGAACGGCGCTGCGCTCACCGGCCTATCGCAAGAGAATGTTCGCGATGGCGGCCAGTGTGCTGATGGCCCTCGTCGTGGCCGGAGGTCTATGGCTGAGCGCTCCGGGAACCAGCCTCGCCGCCGACGTCGTGACCCACATGAGGGAGGAACCGCAGGCATGGCGGCGCACCGACTTGCCGGTGCCTGATCCCAAGCTAGAAAACGTGTTGCGCGATTCGCACTTGCGTTTGGGCGCCGGGGGCGGCGCCGGCATGGTCAGTTACGCCAATAGTTGTGGGTTCCGGGGGCACAAGGTGCCGCATCTGGTGCTGCAAACGGAGGCAGGGCCTGTCACCGTGATGGTGCTGGTGCATGAACGCTCACCGAAGCCGGTTCAGTTCGACGAACAGGGCTACCGCGGAGTCATCGTGCCCGTGCCCGGACACGGCAGCCTGGCGGTGCTCACGCGCGGCTCGTCCACGGATATTGAGACCATCGAGCACATCGCGCACCGAGTGCTCGATTCCATTGTTTGGACCGGCTGAATCAGATGCCGACCTCGCCGAGCAAGTCGACCAGCCGCCGCGCACTCGCGGCCAAAGTCGGGTGATCGGCCTCGAATTGAACCGCGACTCTTTCCAAACGGTCGGGAAGCGATCCGTGCGGCGAGGACGGCATGACCGTGGGCTTGTCGATCAAGTGATTGATGTCCTTCATCAAGTCGCGCAAGCGATCCCTGGACTTGGGGTCCTCCCGAAGGGCCTCCGTCAGTTCCCCGTGCAGCTTGGCGACCAGATCGCGCAATGATTTCTTATCCATATCTCGAGTCCTGGAGGAAAGCATCCTCGAAGTGCAACGTACCCTATTGTGCCATTCGCTCGGGAGTCAGTCGGGCTACTTCCACATAACCCGCCCCCGGCGTTGCAATTCCCGAATGAATGGCGGTGTACGCATCGTGGAGGTACTCGTCGGTCCCGTAGGGCGGATTCACGATCATCAGGCCGCTGCCCGCAAGTCCGACCCCGGCATCGTCCGGATGAACGGCGAGATCAGCGAACAACATTTTCGGAATTTGCAGCGCCTCGAACCGCGAATGCACCATGCTGCGCTGTGTCGCGCTGCGGATCGGATACCACATGAGGAAAATGCCGCTCGCCCAGCGATGATAGGCATCCGCAAACGCCTGCAGCATCAGTTTCAGTTCATCGAGGCTTTCGTAGGGCGGGTCGATCAATACCAGTCCGCGGCGCTCTTCCGGCGGCAGAAAGGCCTTGAGCGCGGCGTAACCGTCGCCGATCTCGGTTCGAACTCGGCCGAGGGACCCGATCTCCCGCTCCGCGGCGCGCGCTTCCGCCGGCATCAGCTCGATGAACAGCGCGCGATCCTGAGGGCGCAGGCAACCCGCGATCAACGCAGGCGAACCGGGGTAGCGCGCCAGGCGTTTGCCGCGGCGCGCGCGGATCGTCGCAAAATAGTCGGCAAGCTGAGCCTTGGCGATGCTGGTTTCGATCAAGCGTTGGATGCCGCGCTCGGCCTCTCCGGACTTCTGTGCCTCCGCGGCTTGCAGGTCGTAGTACCCGCGGCCCGCGTGGCTGTCGAGCACGAAGAAAGCCGCGTCTTTGCGCTGCAATGCGCCAAGGCAGTACATCAAGCCGACGTGTTTCGCCACGTCCGCAAAATTTCCCGCGTGATAGATGTGCTTGTAGTTCATCGCCGCGGGCATTGTGCCAGTGCCCGAGGGTCCCGTGGAAACAACGCGGATCCGTCAGGGTTCGGCTTCACCGGTTATTGCAATAAAAGTGGGGGAGCCGTCGCGGACAACTCGAACGAGCAGGGGAGCTTGACGAGTTGGAGCGGCGACCGCCGCAATGTCAGCAACGCCTACCAGCTGTTTGGTCCCTGCATGCGTGATGAGGTCACCGACCTTGAGCCCCGCCATCGCTCCCGGACCCGCCGGGCGCAACTGGGTCACGATGAGTCCGCTCGGTTCATCGGTGGCCTTGATGGTCTTGCGAATGTCCGGTGTCGTACCGGCCACCCCCAGTCTCAACGCAGGCACCCAGGTATCCTGATCACCCGTGAGCGCGGGATCGGAAGGCGGGTCGGGGAGCCGGCCAATCGTCAGCGCCACCGATTGCTGCTTTCCGGCTCGCATAACCGATGCCACCACGAGGGCTTTCGGCGCCAGCCGTGCCGTGATCTTGCTCAGACTTTTGAAGGTCACCGGACTGGAGCCGATGCTCAGCAGAACGTCTCCCACCCAGAGGGCGCCGACAGCGGGGCCCCCGGCATCGACGGCGGTGACGAGTAATCCTGTCGATGTCTTCATCCCGAGCGACTTCGCCAACAGCGGCGTCATTGCCTGACCGGAAATGCCGAGATAACCCCGCTCCACTCGGCCATGTGCCTCGAGTTGACCAACGACGCCTGCCACGGCTTCCGCGGGGATTGCGAAGCCCAGCCCGACCGAGCCTCCGCTCGGTGAGAATATGGCCGACGTGACGCCGATGACCGTCCCGTCAGTGGACAAGAGCGGCCCGCCCGAATTGCCGTGGTTGATCGCGGCGTCGGTTTGCAGGAAGTCGATGTACGGGTCGTCCTCGAGTGTGCGCGCACGCGCCGAGATGATGCCGGCGCTCACGGATTGGCCGAGCCCAAATGGATTGCCGATCGCTATCACGGCATCGCCGACGGAAACCGCCCGGGTGGATCCCAAACGAAGTGCGGGCAAACTGCCTGCGGATACTTTCAGGAGGGCGATGTCGGTGACCGCGTCAACTCCAAGGATCTTTGCGGACAGCTCACGGGCGTCCGGCAGGAGTACTCGGACCGAACGTGCGCCCGCGACGACGTGTCTATTCGTGACAATGAGGCCGTCTGAACGGATGACAAATCCCGAGCCCAGTGCGCGGGACGCCCTGTCGTCGCCACCCGGGCTGCCGGCTGCGCCGGAAAGCAGCCGTCGAATGAGAGCCCCGACCGCATCGTAACCGGTATCGGCGGTCGCCCGCGCAGCAGCGTGTTCCGCGGCGCCGACGGGCTGTTCTTCCACGATCACGGTCACCACGCTGGGCGCAGCCTGGCGGACGAGCGCCGCGTAGCCGGACGGCATGGCATCGCTTGCGGCGCAAGTGAACGGCTGGAAGAGCGCGGCTAGAACCGGCATCAAACGCAGCGCGTGAGCGCATGCGGCAGCCAGGCGGTTGGGGTTATCCATGAGTCTAGCTTAAGCCGCGCGCAAAGCCTCCGCCACGGGTAACCTAGCGGCGCGCAGCGCGGGAAAGAAGCCGCCCAGCAGGCCGATGATGCAGGCCCAGACGATGCCTGTGATGATGAGGGCCGGGGTGACCGTCAATTGGAATACCACCTGTGCGAAAGCGCCCCCCAGCGTGCTGACGCTGTGTCCGTTGAAGAACAGCCAGGCCAGTGAAGCGCCGATGACGCCGCCGATCAGGGATAGCAGCAGCGCCTCGATCATCACCGATAGCAGCACCGGTAAGGCGCCGAAACCGATCGCCCGGAGGGTGGCGATTTCCAGCCCGCGCGCAGCGACCGCGGAGTACATGCTGTTGAGCGCGCCGAACATCGCGCCGATCGCCATGATGATCGCCACCGTCTTGCCGACGACATTGATGAGCTGGGTCAGCTGTTTGGACTGCGCGGCGTAGTAATCGGGTTCGCGCTGCACGTCGACCTTCAGCTGCGGATCGGTGGTGAGCGCATCCTTGAACTGGGTGAATTCCGCCGCGCTCGTCAGCAGTGCGACCGCCGAGCTGTAGCCGTTGCGCTCGACCGACGAGCCCACCGTATCGACGTCGGCCAGGAGCTCGGATTCGTGCACGTCGCCGTTGCTGGTGAACACTCCGGTGACGGTCCAGTCGGCGTTGCGCAGATGCAGCACGCTGCCGACGACGAGGCCGCGAAATTGCTTCACGGCGCCCACGCCGGCGATCAGCTCGCGCACCGCCGGACGAAACATGCGCCCCTCCACGGTCTTGAGCTCAGGACGCACTTCTGCGAGCTTCAGGCCGACGCCGCGCAAGGTGACGTTGGCATCGGTGCCGGTGTCGATTTTCGGAACGTTCACCACGGTCACCAACTCGCTCGACAGCAAGGCCTTGCCGCCCGCGTCCTTGGCCATACCGGGCGCATTGCTGATGGTGGCGACATCGGTCCGCGTCAGATTGCTGTTGAGCTCGGTATCGGAGCCGCCGCGCAGGATGATCACCCGGTCGGGACGGCCGGTATCCGCGAGCGTGTGCCGGAATCCGGCGCCCATCGCCAGCACCGAGACCAGTACCGCGACCACGCCCGCGATGCCGATGACGATGACGCTGGAGGCGCCCATGCGCTGCGGCAGGGTTTGCAGACTCATCAGAATGACGGCGGTCAATTGCTTGAACATTTTTCCCTCCCCGGGTTTTCGCCACGCTCAGCGCTTGTCCGCCAACGCGTCGACGATATTCAGCCGCATGGCGCGCAGTGCGGGCGGCAGGCCGACGATGAGTGCCAGCAACACCGCCGCACCCATGCCGGGGATCAGCGCCCTGGGCGACAGCTCCACGCCCTGCAAACCTTGCTTGATGATGGGCAGCGCAGCGAAGCTCAGCGCGAGGCCGATGATCGCCGCAATCACGCACAGCAGGAGGGATTCGGCGAGCACCAGCTCGAGCACCATGCCGTCGCCGAAACCCAGGGTCTTCAGTATCGCGAGTTCGGGAATGCGCTCGCGCACGGATTGCATCATGGTGTTGCCGGTCAGGAACAGCAGGGCGAAGAACACCGCGCCGAGGATGGCGCGGAGGACGAAGCCGATGTCGCCGAACTGCTTGATGAAGGCCATGGTGAAGTCATTGGCCGGCTGCGTCTTGGTCTCGTTGGGAGAATTCGCGAACAAGGCGTCGATCCGATTGGAGATCGCGGACGACTGCGACGGATCGCTGACGCGCGCCTCGAACCAGCCCACGTCGCCCTTGCCGAAGCTGCGCCCTTCGTCGAAGAGATCATAGTGAAACAGCAGGGTCTGGGACTGCGCGCTCGCCTGGGTTGGATCCTTGACTGAAAAGGTGCCGACGATGTCGAAAGTCCAATCAAGGGAAGCGTCCTTCTTTTGCGTCCAGATGGTCGAATGCAGCGGCACTTTGTCGCCCACCTTCCAGCCGAATTTCTTCATCAGCGCCTCATTGACCAGCGCGCCGGTGCGCGTGTTTCGGTACGCCTGCATCTGCTCGTCGCTGACGATGAATTCGCCCCTGTGCAGATTGAAATAGCTGTCGGCGTCGACGGGGAGCGCGAAAACGAAGTTCTTGGACTCCTGATAATAGGCGCCGAACCAGCTGATCCAGGTGACTTCGGCTACGCCCGGCACCGAGCGAATCTGTTGCGCATCGGCAATCGGCAGCGGCAGGGTGATCGAATACTTGTTGGTCGTGATCAGCTTGTCGGCGCCCGTGACGCCGGTGCTTGGATGTGAGAAGGCGTAGTCGACCGTTTCCAGCATGCCGAACAGCAAAAAGGCGACGATGACCGACAGCAGCGTGAATAGGGTGCGGGTCTTCTTGCGCCAGAGTGTGGCCCAGATGAGCGGGAAGTACTTCATGGGTGCTCCGAAGGTTTAAACCAGAGTTCCGGCTTCCAGCAGCGCTCCCTTGTCCATGTGCAGCTGGCGGCCGGCGAATTCGGCGGCCTTGGGATCATGGGTGACCATGACGATGCTCTTGCCATGCTCGCGGTTCAGCATCTGCAGGAGATGCAGCACATCGTCGGCGGATTTGCGGTCGAGATCGCCGGTGGGTTCGTCGCAGACCAAGAGCGTCGGATCGGCGACCAGCGCGCGCGCGATGGCGACCCTTTGCGCCTGGCCGCCGGACAGTTCATTGGGTTTGTGCTTGGCGCGATCCGCGATTCCCACCAAGGTCAGCGCCGCCATGGCATTCGCCTTGCGTTGCGCAGAGGATAAGTGGGTCAGCAGGAGGGGCAGCTCCACATTGCGCTGGGCGCTCAACATCGGCATCAAGTTGTAGAACTGGAACACGAAACCGACGTGATTCGCGCGCCAGCGCGCCAGGGCGCCGCTCCCCAGTTGGTCGAGGCGCTGGCCGGCTACGGTGATTTCGCCGGCGCTCGGCGTGTCGAGGCCGCCGATCAGGTTCAGAAGCGTGGTCTTGCCGGAACCGCTCGGCCCCATCAACGCGACGAACTCGCCCTTTGGAATGTCCAGGGTCAACCCCTGCAGGACTTCCACGCTCTGCTTTCCGCGCGTGTAGCGCTTGTCGACGTTACGCAAGCTTACGATGGCTTCACTCATGGTCTAAGCTCCCTAGTGTCCTGAATCATTAATACGTTACTCGCTGCGCCGCGTCTTTTCGCGCCGGGCGGCGTTGCGCCTCCTCGCCATAGTGCCCACTATGCCTCGTC
>Ga0209488_10000129_pt1 | contig 56625 bp, 59 predicted proteins | sample Rivendell_Oct201_8_FD_188349 | JGI IMG/M metagenome (GOLD analysis project Ga0209488, IMG submission 188349) | Vadose zone soil microbial communities from the Eel River Critical Zone Observatory, Northern California, USA -... | ecosystem: Environmental > Terrestrial > Soil > Vadose zone >...
CACGAAGACGCGTCCCCGCGATCGCTCGAACCGATTGTTAGATGCCACCCAACGAAGCCGCGACCGTGGCCACCGAAGCTGCAATTCCTTACGACTTCCGCAGCACCACAGACCCAGAGCATTCGCGCACCACTTCGTTCAATTCTTCGGCAACCTGCGTTTTCGCGGAAACACCGATCGAGACTGCGAGTTCAACGTCGACTTGGAATACTCCGCCGACTCTGTGCAACCGCGTCGCTGAACGAAGTGGTCCTGATTCGACCAACGAAGGGAGCGTCGAGCGGAGTCGCTGCGACACGTACCGCGCGATTCCCGCCACGGGCGCGGCGGCCGACAAACACAAACCGACACTCCCTTCCCTCATGGCCTCTAACGATGCAGATGAACGACGCGCGGCAGCGGTATCGTCAACCGAAGCTGTTTAATCCACATCGTCCACCTCCTTGTTACTTCGTCGAAGCTGCGCCGCGTGATCGTTCGATCCGTTTGTTATATCTGCCCGGCACTCGCCTGCTGCGAAATTATAAACCACAACAGTCCAGCAAAAACCGCGAACTTGATCGCGAGCTGCCCCAGCGACTTGAGCCATATAGATCGTGACCGCTGCGGATTCGACCACTCGCCTGGCATGTCATCGTCAAGGGTAACGAGGTGCCCGAAAGCAGCCCACGCGGAGAGAACCAGCGATGGCGCTGCCACCCAATTGCCTACCGAGCGTGCACCGAGCAAAAACGAAACCGCCGAGCCAATTACCGACGCGAGAAAAACCCCGATGACAATTACGCCGCCCTTGGTCATTACGCTCGGATATAACAATTTATTCGAAGACAAAAGCGGCTGACGAATTGCGTCGAATGCGGCACATAGTGCGCTGGACGTTCTGACATCTTCCTGATTTCCTTGGGGTCAGATTGCGGTGGTGTCGCGTAGCACTTCTACGGTAATTATATGCCTGAGAGGCGGGGATTGTTCGAGGTGGCGCGCGAAAAGATTCGCACGCGGCATTTGGCGTTTCGCACCGAGCAAGCGTATCCGCACTGGATACGGCGATATGTGAAATTTCATGGCCGCAAACATCCGCGCAACATGGGTTCGGCGGAGGTTGAGGCTTTCTTGACTCACTTGGCCGTTGAGGCCAAGGTCGCGGCATCCACTCAGAATCAGGCGCTTCAGGCTCTGCTGTTTCTCTACCGGCAAGTGCTTGACGTCGAATTGCCGTGGCTTGAAAACGTCACAAGGGCGTCTCGGCCGAAGCGGCTTCCCGTGGTGCTGAGCAACGCCGAAGTGCGTTCGGTGTTGGCTCAGCTTGACGGCACGTGCTGGCTGATGGCGAATTTGCTCTATGGCAGCGGGCTGCGGTTGATGGAGGCGCATCGGCTACGCGTCAAGGATCTCCTGCTCGACCGCGGCGAAGTCATCGTGCGCGACGCGAAGGGTGGAAGGGATCGCGTGACGGTCTTGCCGGCGGCGATCATCGCGCCGATCCGCGAACATCTCGCAAAGTTGTTTGATCGATTTCGGCGGCAGCGCAAACTGAGAGAGCAGGAATTGCTGGGACACGCCGATGTGAAGACCACCATGATTTACACGCACGTCATGGGAAAGGGTGCGATGGGGGTAAAAAGCCCCTTGGACAGGCAGCTTTGAGACATTTCCCGCATCCCACTGAGTCACCGGCTATTCCGTGATTCGCCGGCTGTCGCTATACTATGCTGGCTCCCCTGGCGCTTTTTCATTTAATTTCAGCGAGTTACTGTGGCCAACACCGCATCATCAGATACGCACTTCTTCAATTCCTTTAGTTTGGTGCTGGGCATCCTCATCCTTTTCGCGATCATCTTGTTCGGTGTCGCGCGCTCCATCGGGGAGGATACTCAGGAAAAAGAGGTGCTGATGGACCCGATGCACCTCAAAGACGTGCAGAAGAACATCGCGCCATTCGCGCATGTCGCCGTCGCGGGCAAGGACAATTCGGCTCTGGCCATTGTGGCTCCACCGGCGGCCGCTGCGAACGTGCCGACCACGGGTGAACAGGCCTTCAACACGGTTTGTTCTGCATGCCACTCCACGGGTGTCAATGGTGCACCGAAAATCGGCGATCATGCGGCTTGGGGCCCGCGCATCGCGCAGGGTAAGGAGACGCTGTACAAAGATGCGATCGCCGGCAAGGGCAACATGCCGCCCAAGGGTGGGACGACGTGGCCGGATGCGACGATTCGCATGACGGTCGACTACATGCTGTCGCTCAACAAGTAAATCGTGTAGCTCAGCCGGTAAGTTTGTCGAGTGCGCGGAGCCGCACGGCTTCCGCCACGTCGGTTCTGCGAATCGCGGGCTCGCCCGCAAGGTCGGCGCATGTTCGAGCGAGCTTCAGTACGCGATGACACGCCCTGGCGGATAGTCCGAGTTGCGATATGGCGGTACCGAGCAGGACTCGCGATTCGCGTTGCAGGGGGCAGAATCGAGTCACCTCGGACGGCGTCAGGCGTGCGTTGAATTTGCCTTGCCGCTGCATTTGAACTTGCCGCGCGGCGGCGACGCGCAGGGCGACGGTGTCTGAGTTCTCCGTCTCTGCGGGCGCATTGCCGAGCAGGTCCTCGACCGGCAGTGCCCTCAATTCCACGTGCATGTCGATGCGATCGATCAACGGCCCGGAGATTCGGTGGCGATATCGGGCGACTTGTTCCGCCGTGCAATGGCATCGTCCACCCGGGTCGCCGGCGTATCCGCAAGGGCAGGGATTCATCGCTGCCACCAGTTGAAATCTCGCTGGAAACTCGCAGGAACGCTTGACGCGCACCAGGGTTACAACCCCGCTCTCCAAAGGTTCGCGCAGTGCTTCTAAGGCGTCGCGCGAGAACTCCGGAAGCTCGTCCAGGAACAGCACGCCTAGATGAGCAAGAGAGAGTTCTCCGGGTACTAGACCGCCGCCACTGATTAGCGCTGCGCCGGTGGCCGTGTGTTGCGGATTGCGAAATGGCCGGCGATTGCCGAGGCTCGGCCTGCGTCCTGCGGCTGATTCCAGGCTGGCCACTTCCAGGGCTTCGCTCTCGTTGAGCGGCGGCAGCAACCCGGGCAATCGCTGCGCGAGTAACGTCTTACCCGCGCCCGGAGGCCCTACCATCAACAGGCCGTGTTCGGCAGCGGCCGCAATTTCCAAGGCTCGCTTGGCGGCGAACTGGCCGCGGACCTCGGCCAGATCCAGGGCTGGTTTATCGGCGAGTCCGTAACGCTCCGAGGCGTCCGCTCGGCAGGCGGGAATGGTTGGGTCCCAGGGATTCCCGAGGTGTGCGACAGCGGCGAGGTCCGCGGGACCCGGAACCTCTGACAATACCGCTCTCCCGTTGAGGGCATCGCACACCTGCCGCAAATGGTTGGCCAGCTTGAGATTCGCGTGGCGGACCAGGCCTGCTTCGAGCGCATTGGCGAAGGGCAAAATCATCTCCCTTGTCGAGCGCGATCCTTCGATGAGCGCCGGCAAGAGCTTGGGGGTCTCACGTAGCTCGCCTCCCAGCGATAGCTCGCCGTAGAACTCGCGGTGTTCGAGCTCGCGCGGCGGTATTTTCCCGCAGGCAGCGAGGATGCCGACGGCGATGGGCAGATCGAAGCGTCCACCTTCCTTCGGCAAATCGGCGGGCGATAAGTTGACGGTGATCCGGCGTGTGGGAAATTCGAAGCCACTGTTCAACAGGGCCGAACGAACTCGTTCCTTGCTCTCGCGAACCACCGTCTCTGGCAGACCGACCATGGCAAAAGTGGGCAGCCCGGTTCCCAAATGGACTTCCACGCGAACCAACGGCGCGTGGAGTCCCAGGGGTGCCCGGCTAAAGACCGTGCTCACGTCCTTGCGGGTCTTGACTCGCTTCCGCGTGCGCCCACTTTTGGAAGGGCCCGCATCCTTCGGTGTACCGGGATGCTTGCGAGTGCTCACGTCCTTGGCGGCGCTTGCATCGTTGCGGCTACTGACATGCTTCCGAGTGCCCACGTCCATGTGATCACCGCTGCGGGCCGTCGACGCTTGCTCGTGCCTACTGGGGCGTGAGGCGGGCTTCGATCTCTTTCAGGCGCGCTTCCATGGCGGTCAGCTTGGCTTGGGTTCGCTCCAGAATGGCGGCCTGTACGTCGAATTCCTGCCGGCTGACCAAGTCGAGCTTGCTCAGTTGGGATTGCAGCACGGCCTTGAAATTGCCCTCTAAATCGCGGCCGAAGGCGCGCACGGACTCGGGCACTGACTCCGCCAGGCGCCGCGCCAGTTCGTCTAGCCGGCTCGAATTGATAAAGCTCATGGGACCTCCTGAATTTGCCCGCGCCTTGCACTCCCGTAACGCGCCCGAGCCGGGGCTCGCGCCATGTCGGTGCATCGCGCCGTCTGTAGCGTGCCCAACCCATTGATTTCACGCGCGTCTGGGCTGGCACGGAAGCTGCAACGCTTAGGGATGAATAGTACGCGGAAGCAGTGCCGGAGGCGTTGTCATTAACGGGTGAAAGCAGGGATAAATGCATGAAGCTGATCACCGCCGTCATCAAACCGTTCAAGTTGGACGAGGTTCGGCAAGCGGTGGCGGATATCGGCATTCAGGGGGTCACCGTGACCGAAGTGCAGGGATATGGGCGACAACATGGGCATGCGGAGTTCTATCGCGGCGCTGAATACCGGATCGACTTTTTGCCCAAGGCCAAGATTGAACTGGCGGTGGACGATTCGATTGCGGAACAGGTGATGGAGGCGGTTTGCAACGTGGCTAGGACCGGGAAAACCGGCGACGGAAAGGTGTGGATACTGGATCTGGAGCAGGCGCTGCGCATCCGCACGGGTGAAACCGGTCCGGACGCCATTTAGGAGCGCTTATGGGCATGAACACCGAATACGTGATCGTTCGCGAGGAATTGAAGGGCCTCGCTCGCGCGAGCGAGGCCGAACTTCTGACGTTTTAGGAGCATCTCGCGCCGGCAAGCCAGCCAACTCCCCCGTCGGTGCGATATCCCGGCGGCACGGATCTTCAAAAGACCCGTGCCGTTTTTTATATTCGCGCGCCCGGCGCAAGACACTCGCGAGTTTATACAATAGAAAACTGCAATACTCCATGCTGTATTGCAGCATTTTCTATCAGTTTGCCGCTGATAGACTGAGTGTTTATTCGAATTGAGGAGTGCGCCCGCATGAAAATGGTCATCGCCATCATCAAACCGTTCAAACTTGACGATGTCCGCGCCGCCTTGGCGGATGTGGGGGTACAAGGCATTACCGTGACAGAGGTCAAAGGCTTTGGCCGGCAAAAAGGCCACACTGAGCTTTATCGTGGAGCAGAATATGTCGTCGACTTCCTACCAAAAGTGAAACTCGAGCTGGCAGTGGATGACGAACAAGTCGATCGAGTGGTGGAAGCCATCATTGAAACGGCGCGCACGGGGAAGATCGGCGACGGCAAGATCTTCGTCGCGGAGCTCGGCCAGGCGGTGCGCATTCGCACTGGTGAAGCCGGTTCGCGCGCGCTGTAGCTTCGGTTGCGTCGTAGGTTTCAAACGAGGATCGGACAATGAAACGCCTTCTGTTGTTCGCAGCCCTGGTCGCCTGGTCGGGCATGGCCGGAGCTGTGGTCTATAAGTGGGTCGACGCACAAGGCAAAGTGCAATACGGTGACCGGCCGCCGGACGGTGTGCATGCGGAAGTGGTGGAGTTGCTGGGCACCCACGTGGCTCGCAGCGCGCAGGCGAGACCATCCGAGTCTGCGCCGACCTACAAGACCACCAACCGGGATCAACCGAATCAAGACGATGCCGGCGTCAAAAAGGCCGTGGATAACGACGTGGCGCAAGCCCGCGAGAAGCAATGTGCCGACGCACAGGACCGCTACAAGAAATTGATCGAGGGCCGGCGTCTATACAAGACCGGGGCCGACGGCGAGCGCCAGTATCTGACTTCCGAGGAAATCGATTCTGAACGCTTGAATGCGAAGCGCGAGATCGACGCGACCTGCAACGGCGCCACCTGAAACCTTGATCTTCTATGGAGGAGGTCTAGAGCTGCCGTCTCTCGTTGTGCGGCACGATCCGTTTTTACACTCGCTTTGCCGCCCGCTGCGCAAAGCCTTAGGCTACGGTTCCACTGATAGAGAGCGGGAACACGTATGCAAACAGGTTTCGTCGGATTGGGTGCCATGGGCGCGCACATGGCGCGCAGTCTGCATCGTGCGGGTCTGCTGACGGGCGTATGGAATCGGACGGCCGACAAGGCCGCGGCGCTCGCCAAGGAACTTGGCTGTCATGCCTTCACCAGCTTGATCGAGCTCGCCGGGAACTGCGAGGCCGTGGTGATCTGCGTGTCCGCCGACGACGATGTGCGAGGCGTGATCGCGGGTCTCGAGCCGGGATTGAATCCCAATATGATCGTGATGGACTGCTCCACGGTGGGCGCGGGCACGGCGCGCGACATGCACGCCGCGCTCGACGCGCTCGGCGTCGGCTTTCTCGACTGTCCGGTGAGCGGCGGCGTGGAAGGCGCGCGCAACGCGACGCTTGCCATCATGGTGGGCGGCGATGAGCCGGTGTTCACGCGCGCGCAGCCGATCTTGTCGGCGATGGGCAAGACCGTCGCCTATCTCGGATCGAGCGGCGCCGGCCAAGCGGCAAAAGCCACCAACCAAATCATGTGCGCCGGCATCATCCAAGCCGTCGGCGAGGCGATGGCCTTCGCGCACGCGGAAGGCTTGCCGCTCGATCGCTTGATCGAGACCTTGAGCAAGGGGGCGGGATCGAGCTGGTACTTCGTCAATCGCGCGCCCTTCATGGCGCACAACGATTACCCCGCGGGTTTTCGGGTGCGGCTGCACGCGAAGGATTTGCGGATCTGCCGCGAGATGGCGGCACGGCACGGCGCGCAACTGCCGGTGGTGGAATCGACTCTGGCGCAGTATGGGCAGTTGATCGTCCAGGGCTTTGGCGATGAGGATATCTCGGCCATCTATCGCTTGAAGTCCGCGCTGTTTCCGGCCAAGAGCGATCCCGCATGAAGGATTCCTTGGGCAAGCCGCTGCGGATCGCGACTCGCAAGAGCCAGCTGGCGCTCTGGCAAGCCGAGCATGTCGCGGGGCTGCTGCGCCGGGCACATGCCGGACTCGAGGTTGAGCTCGTACCCATGGTGACTCAGGGCGACCGCATTCAAGATCGAAGCCTGGCCGCCATCGGCGGTAAGGGCTTGTTCGTCAGGGAACTCGAAGTGGCTCTGGAAGAGCACCGGGCGGACATCGCCGTGCATTCGATGAAGGATTTGCCGGGCGACCTTCCCGCGGGCCTGACCATCGCGGCGGTGCTCGAGCGGGCGGATGCCCGGGATGCGCTGCTGACGGCGTCGGCAGGGCGCCTCGAGGATTTGCCGCGCGGTGCCCGCGTGGGGACCTCGAGTCCGCGGCGGCAGGCGCAGTTGTTGGCGGCGCGGCCGGACTTGAAGATAGAAGCTCTGCGCGGCAACGTGGATACGCGGCTGCGGCGGCTCGATGGCGGCGACATGGATGCCATCTTGCTGGCCTGCGCGGGCTTGATTCGACTGGGCTTCGAATCGCGCATCACTGCGCGCCTCGATCCCAAGATGTTCTTGCCGGCCGTCGCTCAAGGGGTGATTGGTATCGAGTGCCGCGGCGCCGACTCGCGCACCCTGGGACTCGTCACCGTGCTTGAATCTCGGGAGACGCGGATTGTCATGGACGCGGAGCGGGCGTTCGCGCATCGACTCGGGGGCAGCTGTCAGTCGCCGATCGCGGCGCATGCCCGGCTCGAAGGAGGGACCTTGCTGCTCGACGGCCTGGTGGCGGAACCGGACGGTTCACGGCTGGTGCGCGACACCGCATCCGGCAGCATCGGCGATCCGGCCGGGTTGGGCCGGCTGCTGGCGGAGCGAATTCTGGACGCGGGCGCGGGCCCTCTGCTCGAGCGCCTGCGCGCCGGCTGAACATGCTCGCATTGCAGGGTGTCGGCGTCCTAGTCACTCGGCCCGAGCAGCAGGCGATGCCGCTGTGCCGGTTGTTGGAAATTCAAGGCGCGAGCACCCTGCGCTTGCCGGCCGTGGAAATCAAGCCCATCGGCAATCGGCGGGAAACGGCGGCACAGCTGGGCGCTCTCGCGGATTTCGATGTCATCATTTTCACCAGCAGCAACGCGGTGCGATTCGGCGTTTCGCTGCTCGATCAGCAGCGCGATCTGACTCTGGCCGCCATCGGTCCCGCGACCGCCCGCGCCCTCAATCAAGCGGGCTACCGGGTGGCGGTGCAGCCGCAGAATGGAACATTCGACTCGGAAAGCCTGCTCCAACACCCGCGTCTCGAACATCCGGCGGGCTGCCGCATACTCATCATCAAAGGCAGCGACGGCCGGCCATTGCTCGAACAAGAACTTGCGCGCCGCGGCGCGCAAGTGGTGGCCGCCGATGTTTATCAGCGTGTGCCGGCGACCCCTGGTCACGCGGTTCTCGCGGAGGTACTGAATGGCTTCACCGCGGGGGCGGTGCACGTAATCACTGCCACGAGCTTGGAAATTGCCGCCAATCTGCTCGCGATGGCGACGCCCGCGCTGCGTGACGAATTCGAGCGTGCGCACTGGCTGGTGCCCGGCGAGCGCATTGCGGCCGCATTGCGCGAACGGGGACTATTGTCGCCGCTGGTGCTGGCACCGTCGGCGGAAGATCACGATTTGGTCGCGGCGCTCATCCGTTGGCGATCGAGCGTATCGGGCGCGTAATCGAAGGAATCGAAAAACAACCGGTTTGCGGCGACCCCGCGCCGCCCGAATTCGCGCCGTACCGCCGCGATCATGGCGGGCGGGCCGGCCGCATACACATCGTATCTGGCGAGATCATCGACGTCGTTGAGCACTGCCTCGTGCACGAATCCGCGCGAGCCGCGCCAATCGGGCGAGGGCTCGGAGAGCACCGGCGCGTAACGCAGCCGGGCGGGGCGGTCCTCCGCCGGGCACCGCTGCGCGAGGTCCTCGAGCACGGCGTGCGCATACAAATCGCGCTCGCCGCGCACGCCCCAGTACAGGATCATGTCTCGCTCGATGCCGTTTTCGATCACGTGCCGCAGAATGCTGAGCAGCGGCGCGAGTCCCGTGCCGCCGCCGATCAGCAGCATCGGCGCGACCCGCGGCTTGGGCGTGCCCGCAAAGCCCGGAGTAACGGCGCCGCCCAGCGTCGCGACGTGTGGTTGGTACACGAACTGCCCTAGAGGCCCCTCGATGGTCAACAGTGCGTTTTGCGGGTCTTGATCGAACAGCCGTTCCGTGAATTCCCCGCCCGCGGCCCGGCGCACATGCAGCTCCAGCAATCGCGCATCATGCGGCGGCGAGGCGATCGAAAAGCTGCGGCGCCGGCCGCCGGACAGCATGATGTCGATGTACTGGCCGGCCTCGAATCGGAATGGCTCCGCTGCGGGGAGCCTCAGGGAGAGGCCCATGACGTCGTGCGACAGGGGCAGCGCACGCTCGATGCGAGCCGGCAGCCGTTTGATGCGGGCTTGGTCGGGCGTGGTGATTTGATGGGTGTCGATGCAAAGATCGCTGCGCGCGCGCGCCTGACACAGCAGCACGAATCCGTCGGCGACTTCCGTCTCGGACAATCCGAGCGGCGGGCCGTTGGGATAGTGAATCTCGCCTTGCAGCAAGCGGGCCCGGCAAGAGCCGCAATTGCCGCTCTTGCAGCTGTGCGGCAAATTCAAGGACGCGCCGAGCGCCGCGTCGAGCAGCGACTGATCCGGCCCGGCGCTGAAGTTGAGATCGGATTTGGAAAAGCTGATACGCACGCGTATTCCTGATCGGACACCTTAGCATGCTCGCCCTCCTGCACAGTGATGTTGACCGGTGCGCATGGCGTGGGGGGATGGGTAGCCTGAGGGCAACGGGGGAAACAGTTGCCCTCAGGCTACCCATCCCCCCACGCCGTTAGCGCTGGGCCGGTCAACATCACTGTGCCGAGGTACTAGCCCGTAGGCTGGCTGCGCTTGCTATCCAGCCATTCGCCGATCGGTTCCCACTGCTTCCAATCCGGCCATGCGAGATATTCAGGCAGTTCCAGCACGCCCATTCCGCGCGCGTAGGCGCGCACGTAATTCTGAGCCTCCCGCAGGCTGCCCAGATAGGGCACTTTGAGCTTGCTCAGATACTGATCCAATTCTTCGTAGATCAGCGTGTATTCGCGGACTCGATTGGCGAGGACGGCCAACCGAGCTTGCTTGCGCGACACCTTGCCGATTTCGAGCAATTCCGCCATGAAGTGTCCGCAGGCCTTCATGTCGATACTGGAAGGCAGCACCGGCACGATGATGGTTTCGGCGCGGCGCACCAGCTCATTGAGCTCGGTGCCATGGACGCGGGCAGGCGCATCGATCACCAGGATGTCGGTTGCGCGCGTTACATTGCGCAGACCCTCGTCGTAGGCCGCAACGCCGCTGATGGCGGGCAAATCGGCGGGGCGTTGCGCCAGCCAATCGAGGCTGGAACGCTGCGGGTCATAGTCCGCGATGCAAACCTGGTGACCCTCGCGGGCGAAAAACACTGCAATATTGGTAGCTAAAGTACTCTTGCCGCAGCCGCCCTTCGCGTTCAAAACCATCACGTGTCGCATACATCCCCGGCTTTGTTGTTTTCAGTAAGGTAAAACTCGAAGGTAGTTTGCGCAACCCCCGCTCGCGACAAATTGCCGCATGGGCTATGCTTCGGCGGTATGCGCATCGAGTTTTTGAAGATGCAGGGGTTAGGCAACGATTTCCTGGTATTCGACGCCCCGGCCGCCGCCGACACTCACTTGGACTCGAGCAGACTGCGCGCCCTCGCCGATCGGCACACCGGCATCGGCTTCGATCAAGCGCTGATGCTCGAGCCTCCCCGTGATGCCGGCAGCCGCGTGTACTATCGGATCTTCAATTCCGACGGCACGGAAGTCGAACAATGCGGCAATGGCGCGCGCTGTATTGCGGCTCTCTTGCACGCGCGCGCGCCGGATTTGGGGCGCGACCTCGTGATGGGGAGCGTTGGCGGCGTCGTGCACGCACGCATCCGAGACGACGGTCTGGTGTCGGTGGACATGGGAGTGCCGAACTTCGATCCGCGCGCGCTGCCGATGAACGCGGCCGACGGCGCAGGCGCGGCCGCTCCGGCGCTCATGTATTCTTTGAAGGTCGACGGCGTGGATGTCGAGATCGGAGCGGTCTCCATGGGCAATCCGCACGCGGTGCTGCGGGTGTCCGATGTGAAAACCGCGCCGGTCGCGCGGTTTGGGCCTAGTATCGAGCATCACCCGCGTTTTCCGAAACGCACCAACGTGGGCTTCATGCAAATCGTGGATCGCGGCCATCTTCGATTACGGGTCTTCGAGCGCGGAGCGGGTGAGACCTTGGCTTGCGGCACGGGGGCCTGCGCCGCCGTCGCCGTCGGCAGGCAGCAAGGGCTTCTGGATGAGGAGGTACGAGTCGACCTGCCGGGCGGTACCGCAGTGGTTTCCTGGACCGCGGCGGGTGAGCATCTGTGGCTCACGGGGCCGGCAACTACCGTGTTTACCGGATCGATCGATATTTAACGTGATGTAGGGGAGCTGAACTATGACCACCAGTCAGGCACGCGGGATCAAGCACGAGAGTCTGAACGACACCAGTGTCGCGGAATATCTGCAGACTTATCCGGACTTCTTCGAGCGCAATTCTCCGCTGTTGATCAAATTGCGCCTGCCGCATCTGCGCGACGTGGGCGCCACGGTGAGTCTGGTCGAGCGTCAGGTCGAAGTCCTGCGCGAGCGCAACCAATCGCTGGAACGCAAGCTGAAAGAACTCGTCGACGTGGCCCGCGCCAATGACGCACTGGCTGATCGCATCCATCGCTTGAGCCAGCGCCTGATTCGCGTGCGCACATTGCCCGAGACCATCAGTGCCGTCGAGGCCTCGCTGCGCGAGGATTTCGATGCCATGCATTCGGTGCTGGTGCTGTTCCTCGAGCAGGCGCCGTCCTTGGAAGCGGCCGCGGGCCGGTTCTTGCGTTCCGGGAATCCCGCCGACGCCGACGTCAAGACCTTCGAATCGCTGCGTGAGTCCGGCAAGCCTCGCTGTGGACAAATCCGCGATGCGCAGCGCGATTATCTCTTCGGCAAGGACTCGGTCGAGATCGGGTCGGTGGCCCTCACGCCCCTCGGGCCCAAGGGGGAGCTGGGAATTCTGGCGATCGGCGCCAGCGATGCGGAACGCTTTCATCCCGCCATGAGCACGGAATTTCTGTCCCGCATCGGCGAGCTCGTGACTTACGCGCTGATGCGCTGAAGCGTTGATCTCGTGGACTCGAGCGAGCGCGAATGGATCGATCGGTTTTTATCCCACCTCGCGCACGAGCGGCGCATGAGCGGGCACACCATCACCGCCTATCGGCGCGATTTGCTCAGCTTGGCGGAATTCGGCGGACGCCGAAAATTGACCGCGTGGAACAGTTTCGATAACGCTCAACTGCGGACGTTTGCCGCCGCCCTGCATGGCGCGGGCCTCTCCCCCCGCAGCATCCAGCGGCATCTGTCGGCGGCGCGGACGTTCTACGAATTCCTGATGCGCGAAGGTCATTGCGCGCGCAATCCGGCGCTCGATGTGCGTGCGCCCAAGCCCAAGAAGCGGCTGCCGGCCACTCTGGATGCCGATCAGATGGGCCGGCTTCTGGCGTTCAGGGTCGACGATTCCCTGTCCGCGCGCGACAAGGCCATCATGGAATTGTTCTACTCCTCGGGATTGCGGTTGGCCGAACTCGTGAGCTTGAGCCTGGCCTCCGTGGACCTCGCGGATCGCACCGTGCGGGTGCTCGGCAAGGGCAGCAAGACTCGAATCGTGCCCATCGGCCGCAAGGGCGTCGATGCTCTCAAGGTATGGCTGAAAGAGCGTGCGGGCATGGTCAAATCCGACGTGGACGCGCTCTTCGTGGGGCAGAGCGGCCGCCCCCTGTCGGCTCGCGCCGTGCAACTGCGGGTCGGCGCGTGGGGCCGCCGTCAAGCCTTGAGTGTCCATGTCCACCCGCATATGTTCCGCCACTCGTTTGCCACCCATCTGCTCGAGTCCAGCGGCGATTTGCGCGGCGTGCAGGAATTGCTCGGCCACGCCAATATTGGGACTACCCAGATCTATACTCACCTGGATTTCCAACATCTGGCGACGGTCTACGACAACGCGCATCCGCGAGCCCGGCGCCGCCAACGAAGCGCTTGAAAGGGCTGGATCCTGGCCCCACCCTTGGGATTCATATGGTTCACGATCCCCAACGAATCTACGGCACCACCATTCTCGCCGTGCGGCGGAATGGCCGGGTTGCCGTCGGCGGCGACGGCCAGGTGACGCTCGGCCAGAACGTGATGAAGGCCAATGCCCGCAAGGTACGCCGCCTTTACGGCGGCAAGGTACTCGCGGGATTTGCCGGCGGCACGGCCGACGCCTTCACCCTGTTCGAGCGCTTCGAGGGAAAATTGGAGAAATACGGCAATCTGACGCGGGCCGCCATCGAGCTCGCCAAGGACTGGCGTACCGACCGAAGCCTGCGCCGCCTGGAGGCGTTGCTCTGTGTGGCGGACACCGAGAGCACCTATGTCATATCCGGAAACGGCGATGTCATCGAACCCGAGCACGACCTGATCGCGATCGGTTCGGGCGGAGGCTTCGCGCAGGCTGCGGCCCAGGCCTTCATGCAAGGGGATTTGTCCGCGCGCGACATCGTCGAGCGCTCGCTCAATATCGCCGCGGATATCTGTATCTACACGAACCGCAACCTGACGATCGAGGAACTGTAGGACCCCATGTCGCAGATGACGCCGCGTGAAATAGTCGAGGAGCTTGACAAGCACATCGTGGGCCAGAAGGCGGCCAAACGCGCGGTCGCGATCGCGCTGCGCAATCGTTGGCGCCGAGGCCAGGTCGCCGAATCGCTGCGCGCCGAGATCACCCCGAAGAACATTCTCATGATCGGCCCCACCGGCGTCGGCAAGACCGAGATTGCACGGCGGTTGGCGCGGCTCGCCAAGGCGCCCTTCATCAAGGTAGAGGCCACCAAGTTCACCGAAGTGGGCTATGTTGGACGGGAAGTAGACTCGATCGTACGCGATCTTGTTGAGATCTCCGTTAAAATGACCCGCGAGGAGGAGATTGCCAAGGTGCGCCATCGCGCCGCCGACAGCGCCGAGGAACGGGTGCTCGATGTGTTGCTGCCGCGAGCCTCCGCGGGTTTCACCGGAGACTCGGCGCCGCGGGATAACGAGACCCGGCAGCGTTTTCGTAAAATGCTGCGCGAGGGCCATCTCGAAGACCGCGAAATCGAAATCGAAGTGCGTTCCCAGCCCATGGGCGTCGAAATCATGGCGCCCCCCGGCATGGAGGAAATGACCCAGCAGCTGCAGGGGATGTTCCAGAACTTGGGCGCGGGCCGCACGCGTCAGCGCAAGCTCAAGATCAAGGAGGCGTTGAAGCTCCTGGTCGACGAAGAAGCGGCGAAAATGATCAACGAAGAGGAACTCAAGGTTCGCGCCGTCGAGAATGCGGAGCAGAACGGCATCGTGTTCATCGACGAAATAGACAAGATCGCCCGCCGGCAGGAAACCACGGGCGCCGACGTGTCGCGCGAGGGCGTGCAGCGCGATCTCTTGCCCCTGGTCGAGGGATGCACGGTGAACACCAAGTACGGCACCGTTAAAACCGATCACGTGCTGTTCATCGCGTCCGGCGCCTTTCACATGTCCAAACCCTCCGACCTGATCCCGGAGCTGCAGGGACGACTGCCCATCCGAGTCGAGCTCGAGCCCCTGGTCGTCGAGGATTTCGTGCGCATTTTGACCGAACCCGACGCGTCGCTATGCCGCCAGTACACGGCGCTGCTCGCCACCGAAGGCGTGGAGCTCGAATTCGCCGGGTCCGGCGTGCAGCGCCTCGCCGAGGTGGCTTTCGAGGTCAATGAGCGCGCCGAGAACATCGGGGCGCGGCGCCTGCACACCGTCATGGAGCGGCTGCTGGAAACCGTGTCTTTCGATGCCGCGGACCGGAACGGCAGCCATGTCCTCATCAACCGCGAGTACGTCGAGAGCAATCTCGGCGAACTGGTGAAAGACGAAGACCTGTCGCGGTACATTCTCTAGAGCGCCGCAGGCCCGCAAGATGCCCCGGCCCACGGATATCAAGTTGCGCACCTCGTCGCGGGTGCTCGAGGTGAGCTTCGATGATGGGTCGCATTTCGAACTGCCCTTCGAATACCTGCGGGTTTTCTCCCCCTCCGCGGAGGTGAAGGGGCATGGCGGCGGCGAGGGAGTGCTCGTGACCGGCAAGCAGAACGTCGGCATCACCGGAGTCGAGCCCGTGGGAAATTATGCCTTGCGCCTGCTGTTCGACGACGGCCACAACACGGGTCTGTACAGCTGGGGCGTCTTGCATGAGCTCGGCAGCGATCGCGAGCGCAACTGGGCGCGCTATCTGGAACGCTGCGCCGAAGCCGGGAAATCGACGCGCAATCCCTAGGTGTAGCTCTCGCCCGGGAGGGGAAGAAGCCTCAAGGCAACGAGGGAGCAGTTGCCTTGAGGCTTCTTCCCCTCCCGGACGATTACTGGAATCGGTCAGCATTCGAGTGCCGACGGTACTGGCGGGTGTTGGACACTAGATTTTCCAGCCGACGGGCGCGAATGAGGCCACACGACGAGTATGGCCGCTCGGAAATCGTCTTCCCGCACACGAATGTTGACTTGCCCAGCGTGAACGGCCTGGGGGGAGAGGAAGCGTCAAGGCAACTGCTTCTTACGTTGCCTTGACGCTTCCTCTCCCCCCAGGCCATGGGGTTACCGTGCCAGTCGGCTACAATGGCACCCAACATTTTGAGGGCGCCATGGACAACTCCGGCCGCAAGGTCGATTTCGGATTCGAAAAAGTCGCCTGGGGCGACAAGGCCGGGCGCGTCCGCTCGGTGTTCGCGTCGGTGGCCGGCAAATACGACGTCATGAACGACTTGATGTCGCTGGGCGTGCATCGTTTGTGGAAGCAATTCGCCCTCTCTCTGACCGGTCTGCGGCCGGGCCGGAGCGCGCTCGACGTCGCCGGCGGCACCGGCGATCTGGCTTTGGGAATGCTGCGGCAAGTGGGAAGATCAGGGCGGGTCGTGCTGTCGGACGTGAATCCGGCGATGCTGGAAATCGGCCGTGACCGTCTGCTCGACAAAGGCTGGGTGGGCAATGTCGAGTGCATCGTCGCCGACGCCGAACGCCTGCCCTTCGAAGACGACTCCTTCGATTGCGTCACCATAGGCTTCGGGCTCCGCAATGTGACCGACAAGCCTGCCGCGCTCAAGTCGATGCACCGCGTGCTGAAGCCCGGCGGCCAATTACTGGTGCTGGAGTTCTCCACGCCGGTGGCGCCCGGACTGAAGCCGATTTACGACGCCTATTCCTTCAAGGTGCTGCCGCTGCTGGGCCGGCTCGTGGCCCAGGACGAGGCCAGCTATCGATATTTGGCCGAATCGATTCGCATGCACCCGAATCAAGAAACCCTGCTCGAGATGTTGCGTACCGCCGGCTTCGCCCAGACGCGCTACCACAATCTGACCGGCGGCATAGTCGCCGTGCATCGCGGCTATAAAATCTGACATGCCCGCGACCGCTGCCTGGCTTGCATCGGCCGAAGCTCTGCTCAATCGATGCATCGACTCATCGGCGCAGGCCCTTGGGACGGCGCGTCGCCTTCAGGGCACTTCTGTGCAAATCGATATCGAGGGAATAGCGCGCATTCGCGCGAGCGCGCACCAAGGCCGGCTCGTGCTGCTCGCAGGCGACGATTCCGCGGCGGATGCGGTGATCTCAGGATCGCCGGCGGCGCTTCTGCAATTGTTCAGGGGCGGGGCGAATCGCGAACCCGGCGCGCCCGCAGCGCAGATTCGCGGCGATGCAGAGACGGCCAACCGGTACCGGGAGCTGTTCATGCTGGCGCGGCCGGACCCGGAGGAAGAGCTGTCCCGCTGGATAGGCGACCTTCCGGCGCGACGCGTATCCCTGTTCGCCCGGCGTGCGCTGGAGCTGGCACGCCAGGCGCGGCGCACGGCCGGCGAAAACATCGCCGAATATCTGCAGGAGGAAGGCCGGGATCTCGTGAACAGGACGGAGCTCGAAGAGTTTCTGCACGGTGTCGACTCACTGCGCGAGACGGCCGATCGGATCGAAGCACGGCTCGTGCGGCTGGAACAGCGCCTCAAGGGTGCGGTTTGATGCGCCCGCGAGTGCTCGCCCGGCTGCTGCAAATTCAGCGCGCACTGGTCAGGCACGGACTCGATGATTTCGTGCGCGCGACGCATTTGTATCGGCCGTTTCGCTTTCTCGCCTACCTCTCGCCATGGACGTGGTTTCAACGCAGCATCGGCGTCACCCGGGGCGAGCGGCTGCGCCTGGCGCTCGAGGAGCTGGGGCCGATCTTCGTCAAATTCGGCCAGGCGCTGTCGACTCGGCGCGACCTGCTGCCGGCCGACATTGCCGATGAGCTCGCAAAACTGCAGGACCGCGTCCCGCCGTTCGACAGCGCGATCGCGGTCGCGACCATCGAAAAGTCGTTCGGGCTCCAGCTCAGGGATATTTTCGGCAGCTTCGAGCCCAAGCCGCTCGCCGCGGCCTCGATCGCCCAGGTCCACGTGGCCACGCTCAAGGACGGCCGCGAGGTCGTCGTCAAGATCCTGCGCCCCGGGATGCGCGAGATCATCGATCTCGATCTTGAAGTGCTGCACTACGTGGCTGAGCTCGCCGACGAATACTGGGGTGAGGCGCGCCGTCTGCGTCCGGTCGAGCTCGTGCGCGAGTACCGCAAGACCGTTCTCGATGAACTGGATCTGCTCCGCGAAGCCGGCAACGCCGCGCAGCTGAAGCGCAATTTCGCAGGCTCGAATTTGCTGTACGTGCCCGAGGTCCATTGGGACTACTGCCGGGTCGACGTCATGGTCATGGAGAGAATTCACGGCGTCATCGTCAATAATCTCGACGAGTTGCGCGCGCGCGGCACCGACATACGCAAGCTCGCGGAAAACGGCGTGGAGATTTTCTTCACGCAGGTGTTCCGCGACAATTTCTTCCATGCCGACATGCATCCGGGCAATATCTTCGTGCAAATCGACGATCCGCAGAATCCGCGCTATGCGGCGGTGGATTTCGGCATCGTCGGCACGCTGCAGGCGCGCGACCAGCACTATTTGGCGGAGAATTTCATGGCCTTCTTCGACCGGGACTACGCCCGGGTCGCGGCCTTGCACGTCGAATCGGGCTGGGTGCCGCGGGGAACGCGGGTCGATGAGCTCGAATCGGCCGTGCGCACGGTCTGCGAGCCGATATTCAACAAGCCGCTCAAGGAAATCTCCTTCGCCCAGGTGCTGCTGCGGCTGTTCGAAACCGCGCGCCGCTTCGACATGCAGGTACAGCCGCAGCTGATCCTGCTGCAGAAGACGCTGTTCAATATCGAAGGCCTCGGCAGGCAACTGTACCCCGAGCTCGATCTTTGGCAGACGGCGCAACCCTACTTGCGCAAGTGGATGCGCGAGCGAATGAGTCCGTGGGCCGTGCTGCGCCGCGCTCGCGCGCAGCTGCCCGATGTCCTGGTGGCGCTGCAACAGGTGCCGCAAATATTTCAGACCGCCGTGCGCGACGCCACGGAGGGACGCCTCCGCGTTTCCGTGGAACCCGTGGGCGCGGTGCAGCTGCGCGATGAAATGCGGCGCGGCAATTTCCGGCGGGATGCGACCATCGCCGCGGCCGTGCTCTGGGTATGCGGGTTGATGTGGCTGGGGTTGTCGGCGCACATTTCCTGGTTGGGCTGGCTGCAAATGACGGCCGCCATCGTGCTTTTCGTTTGGTCCCGATCTTCCAAGTCGCGCGGCGCGTGAGAATCCCGATCGAAAGCTCGACCAGCTATCGCGGCCGCAATTCGCGGCCGAACTGGCTCATCCTCGCGGCCTCGATCGGCGCGGCGCTGGCCGCGGGCGCGCTCGCCGCGGTCTTCTCGCCGCGAATGTCGGCGGCGGCGAACCACTGGTATGCGATGCTGGCGAAGCCCGCCTGGGCGCCGCCGCGCAGCTGGTTCGGGCCGGTCTGGATGGCGCTCTATGTCTTGATGGGCACATCCGCGTGGCTGATCTGGCGCGAACGTTATCACCGCCGTCGAAGCGCGGCGCTGACTGCTTACGCGATTCAGCTTCTGCTCAATGCCCTCTGGGCGCCCGTGTTTTTCGGCGCCGGAAATATCGGTGCGGGACTGTTCGTGACCGTCGCGCTGTGGCTGTCGATCGCTTGGACCATCCGAGAGTTTTCCGCCGTGAAGGCCGCGGCGGCGTGGATGATGGCGCCGTACTTGATCTGGGTCGGCTTCGCGAGCGCGTTGAATCTCGCGATCTGGAAAATGAATCCGTGATCCGCACTTAAAGTTTGGTTCTGTGTAGGTGTAGGATTACGCGCGCATGCGCCGGACTCCGACCGCCCAGAGGAACGCATTCGATCAATCTACCCACGCTGCATCGAGTACATCACTTTCCTTGAACATTCTCCGCGTCACCCACCGAAGCGAGTACCGCTATCGGCACCCGGTCCTCCTCGGTCCCCACCGGCTGATGTGCCGGCCGCGGGACAGTCACGATCTGCGGCTTCTCGACACGGGGCTCGCGATCACACCGCAGCCCTCCGAGCTGCGCTGGATGCACGATGCATTCGGCAACTCGGTCGCCATCGCCGCTTTTTCGGAGCCGGCCGCGGAGCTGGTGTTCGAATCGTCCTTTCGCGCCGAACACTTCCCGCTGCCCGAGCGCATCCTTGTCCTCGACGACTATGCCGCCACTCTGCCGCTCAGCTATTCGGCTTCGGACGATGTGGATCTGGGGGCATCGAAGGCCCGGCACTTCCCGGATCCCGAGCACAAGCTCGACGCATGGGTGAAATCCCTGCTGGAGAAGACGCAGGGGAATGGGACGCTGGATGTGCTGATGGCCATGATCGCCGCGATCAAGTCCGAGTTCACCTACCGGCGGCGCGAGGAAGTCGGAGTCCAAACTCCGGTGGAAACGCTCGAGCTCAGGTCCGGCAGTTGCCGCGACTTCGCCGTGTTCATGATGGACGCCGTGCGCTTCTTGGGGCTCGCGGCGCAGTTCGTTTCGGGATACCTCTATGACGAAGCGCTGATCGACGCCGGCGGCGGACTGGTGGGCGGCGGCGCCACGCATGCCTGGGTTCAGGTCTTTCTGCCCGGACCCGGGTGGGTGGAATTCGATCCCACCAACGCCTTGATGGGCGGCCGCAATTTGATTCGTGTCGCGGTGGCGCGCGAGGCGGCTCAAGCCGCGCCGCTGGTCGGCTCCTTTACCGGTGCCGCCGACGAGTTCCTCGCCTTGAACGTCGCCGTCGAAGTGACGGCCGAATAGGAGCCACTCTTGCAGGAAAAATCGCCGCGCACCCACTTATTGTCGAACGGAAATTATTCCGTCATGTTGACTGCGGCCGGCTCCGGCTACAGCCGCTGGCGGGATCTCGCAGTGACCCGGTGGCGTGAAGATCCGACTTGCGACCCCTTCGGCTACTACGTCTTCCTGCGCGACGCCGCCGACGGCCGGGTATGGTCGGCCGGATATCAGCCTGTCGGATGTGAACCCGACAGCTATGACGCAGCATTTTTCGAAGATCGCGCGGAAATCACCCGCCGCGACGGACCCATCCTCACCTCGACCGAGATCCTGGTGTCGTCCGAGGATGACGCTGAAGTCCGCCGAGTCTCGGTGACCAATGAGGGGAACCGGACGCGGGAAATCGAATTGACGACGTACGCGGAAATGGTGCTGGCCGCGTCCGCGGCGGATTCCGCCCATCCCGCGTTTTCCAAGCTGTTCGTGCTGACCGATTTCGTTGCCGAGAGGGGCACCCTGCTCGCCACCCGCCGGGCCAGGGATTCCGGCGAACCTGAAGTATGGGTCGCCCTCACCAGCGCGCTTCAGGGCGAAGCCGTTGGACCCCTGCAATTCGAGACCGATCGAGCTCGCTTTGTGGGGCGTGGGGTTGACTTGCGCAATGCCGTCTCGATCGTCGATGCCAGGCCGCTGTCCGACACGGTGGGTACGGTGCTCGATCCTGTCCTGGCGCTGCGGCATCGCGTGAAAATTGCGCCCGGCGAAACCGCGCGCATCGCCTTTTGGCTTGGGGTGGCGCCAAGCCGCGCGGAGGTGCTGGCGCTCGTCGGCAAGTATCGCGACGGGGCGGCGTTCGAACGCGTAAAGGCCCTCGCAAGGACTCACGCGGAAGCGCAGCTCCGGGATTTGGGCCTCGAGTCCGAAGAGGCCGAACTATTCCAGCGCCTCGCCAATCGAGTGCTGTATGCCGATTCCTCGCTGCGGACATCGCGCGGCATTCTCGAGAACAACCGCCTGGGCCAGTCTGCATTGTGGCCCTTTGGGCTATCCGGCGATCTGCCGATCGTGCTGGTCAGCATAGACAGCGAGGACGATATTGGAATCGTCAAGCAACTGCTGCGTGCGCAGGACTATTGGCGGGTCAAGCAGCTGCACGTGGATCTTGTCGTTCTGAATGAGCGGCCGCCGTCCGAAGCGCCGGGTTTGCAGGAGGCGCTGGATGCCGTCATCAGCGCCTCCCAAAACGGCCGCGCCCAGGACTTCCCTCAGCGCGGAAAGGCTTTCTTGCTGCGCGCCGACCTTGTGCCTCGCCCAAGCCGCGATCTCCTGCTGACGGCCGCGCGTGCGGTGTTGAACGCGGGGCGCGGCGCATTGAGCGATCAGCTCACCACGCCGGGGGAGACCGATCCGGTGCCGCGCCGGCGCCGGCGGAACGTCAATGAGGCAAAGCCGGACTTGGGTCCGCGCGCCGCGCCTCCGCTCGAGTTCTTCAACGGACTCGGCGGGTTTGCCGCGGAGGGGCGCGAATACGTCGTGACGCTCGGCGAGGGGCAATGGACGCCGGCGCCGTGGATCAACGTGGTCGCCAATCCGGAATTCGGGTTTCTGGCGTCGGCGGACGGCTGCGGCAGCACATGGTCGTTGAACGCGCAGCAAAATCAGCTCACACCGTGGTCGAACGATCCCGTCAGCAATGCCCCCGCGGAGGCCATCTACATTCGCGACGAAGACACCGGGGATCTTTGGACCGCAACTCCGTTGCCCATTCGCGAGCCGTCGAGTGCCTATGTCGTCCGCCATGGCTTCGGTTACAGCCGCTTCGAGCATGCCTCGCACGGCATCGAATTGGATCTACTGCAATTCGTGCCCCTCGAGGATTCGATCAAGGTGTCGCGCCTCAAGATCGTCAATCGCTCCGCCGACACCCGGCAACTCTCGGTCACTCACTACTTGGACTGGGTGCTGGGAAACCAGCGCAGCAAGACGGCACCGTTCATCGTGACTGAAATCGAGCCGAAAACCGCGGCGCTGCTCGCCCGCAATCCCTGGGGCACGGACTTATCGTCGCGTATCGCCTTCATGGACATGGCGGGCCGGCAACGAGCTTGCACGGCCGATCGCGCGGAGTTCCTCGGCCGCCACGGATCGCTCGCGGAACCCGCGGCACTGCTGCAAGCCAACCCCTTGTCGAACCGGGCCGGCGGCGGCATGGATCCCTGCGGTGCGATGCAAACGGCGTTCACTCTGCGGCCCGGCGAAGCGACCGAGCTCACGTTCCTGCTCGGCGAGGAGGTGTCGTCCGCCGCCGCCGTCGCTCTCATAGAGCGCTACCGGGCCCTCGATCTCGACGCTGCACTCAAGGAGGTAACGGACTTTTGGGATCAGACGCTCGGCGCCATACAAGTGAAGACCCCCGATCGCTCCATGGACATCATGGTCAATGGGTGGTTGTTGTATCAGACGCTCGGCTGCCGAGTGTGGGCACGGACGGCGTTTTATCAATCGAGCGGAGCTTACGGCTTCCGAGATCAACTGCAGGATGTCATGGCGCTCGTGGTGTCCCGGCCGGGGATCGCCCGCGAACACATCCTCCGTGCCGCGGCGCGCCAGTTCGAAGCGGGGGACGTTCAGCATTGGTGGCTGCCGACATCCGGCCAGGGAGTGAAAACCCGCGTCTCGGATGACCGCGTCTGGCTGGCATTCGTGGTCGCTCACTATCTGGAAGTCACTGAGGATTTCGAGGTGCTGGAGCAGCAGGTGCCGTTCTTGGCGGGCGGCCCACTCGCGCCCGAGGCCCATGAGAGCTTTTCGGCCCCTGAGCCCAAGGCCATGGGGACGCTGTTCGATCACTGCGTCCGTGCTCTCGATTCGAGTCTTGCGATCGGCTCGCACGGGTTGCCACTGTTCGGCGCCGGCGATTGGAATGACGGCATGAATCGAGTCGGCGCGGCCGGGCGCGGCGAGAGTGTCTGGCTCGGATGGTTCTTGCACGCCGCACTGCTCAAGTTCGCGCCGATCGCCGAGCGGCGCGGGCAATCCTCCGCCGCCGCGGTCTGGCGCAAGCATGCCTTTACCCTGCAACAGGCCATCGAGCGTGAAGCCTGGGACGGTGACTGGTACCGGCGCGGTTACTTTGATGACGGCACGCCCTTGGGATCGGTCGCGAGCGATGAATGCCGGATCGATTCCATTGCCCAGTCGTGGGCGGTGATCTCCGGTGCCGCGGAGCGCGAACGCGCGGTGCGGGCCATGTCGGCGGTCGACTCGCAGCTGGTCAGCCGCAGCGACGGTCTCGTCAAATTGTTCACGCCGGCGTTCGACCGCACTCGGCACGACCCAGGCTACATCAAGGCCTATCCGCCCGGCATCCGCGAAAATGGCGGCCAATACACTCACGCGGCGATGTGGTCGACCCTGGCGTTTGCGCTGCTGGGCGACGGCGATCGGGCCGGAGAACTATTCTCCATTCTCAATCCCATCAATCATGCAAGCACCCGCGCCGCCATTCATCGTTACAAGGTCGAGCCCTACGTGGTCTGTGCCGACGTGTACTCGTCGCCGGAGCTGGTCGGCCGCGGCGGCTGGACTTGGTATACCGGGTCCGCGGGGTGGATGTACCGCACCGCGGTGGAGGGCATTCTGGGCATCCATTTGCGCGGCGGAATTCTATCCATCGATCCCTGCATTCCACGCGCTTGGCCGGGCTTCGAGATCACTTATAAGCATGGACGGTCGCGATACCGCATCGCGGTTGAAAACCCGCGGGGCGTGAGTACAGGCGTCAGTCGCGCCACTCTCGACGGTCGAGAGATGTCGGGCACCCCGTGTGAAATCACCCTGGTGGATGACGGGACCTATCACTACGGACGCATCACACTGGGTTGACCGGTTCAGCCGGCCGATGCCTATTCTTGTTTCGTCCGCAGTGCCGCAATAGTGCGCAACAGCAGCATCTTGCCGACTGCGCCGACGGGCAGTATGCGTAGAAGACGCAGCGCCAAGCCAGGACGCGCAATCAGAAGACCGACAGCGGCCGCACCGATGGTTCCGAGTCCGCGGCCGCTCATGAGCGCTTGCATGGTGCGGCTGCGAGGGAATCCCCCCGTGTGACCGCCGTGTGTCGAGTTGCCGGCGCCGGAGTCTTTGCGCGGCGGATCGAGGGCGCGCCGCAATTCTTCCCGTGACGCCGCTAGCCTCCCGAGAATCAAGGCTCGAGCTGCGTCCTCTCGGTCGATCATGAGCGGTTCAATCCTGGTCCGGCGACAATATGCGTTCGAGGATCACACGATCCTCCTGCCATTCCCGGCGCACGGACGCAAGTAACTGCGATTTCGCCCGCACGGCATTCGCCCGGTACGCGGCCGCCCCGATGGCCAGAGCCAAAAATCCGCCGCCCATCCAGGCGATGGCGCTCACTCGGTGGGGCGTGTCCCAGGTGCAGGCCACCACGACGAGGCAACCCATGAAAACAGCAAACAGGCCGCAGATGGCTGCGATAGCGGACGCCAGGAACTCCGCCGCCATTTCGCGCGACGCCCTGGCTAAATCCAAGCTCGCGAGGTCGACATACGCCACGAGATGCCGCAGCAGCGCCGGCGTCGCTTTCGCCAGTGACCACAGCAGCAGTCTCACCGTCTCGAGACCTTAAGAACGGCGGGTCGCTAAAATCCCCACGACGGCGCCGACCAGAGCGGCAATGCCAACCGCTTGCCACGGGCTATCGCGAACATAGTCGTCAGCCGTGCTGGCGACGTCTTGCGCGTGCTGCCGTATGGTCTCGGCCCCCTCCGCCAGGCTTTGCTTCGTCGCATCAACCGCGCGCTGAACTTTGCCTCGCACCCGCACCACGTCCGCGTCTTTCAAATCCACGATCCGCGCCATGAGCTCTTCAACGTCTGCGATCAAGTTCTTGATCTCGCTCGAAGCAGTCGCCTTGATATGGTTCACGCCTTCGCTCAAATCGTTCTTGAGGCGACGTCCGGCCGCACGAGCCTGCTCAGTGGTTCCGTCGTATGTAGTTTCCATTTGTTATCTCCTAGAGAACACAGAGACAGTATCACAGGTATCGTCGCGGCGGCCGAGGAGCTGCGCCATCGGTTGCGCTTGGCCCTTCCTGTAGGAATCGCCCCACATGCTAAACTTTGGGGTTATAGCGCGGAAGATCACATGAAAATCTTGGGCGAGGAATTGGGCGAAGTCGGTCGATGGTACATCGCCTTGCCGCCGCTGCTGCTGATCGGCTTCTTGATCGGTCTATTTTTCCTGGCTGCGGCCGGGCAATCGCGGCTCAATACCGCCAATGAGCGGGTGCACGACTCGCAGTTGCGGCAGCAAGCCCTGAGTGAATTCATCGCGCTGATAAGCGATGCCGAGTCCGGCCAGCGCGGCTACCTCTTGACCGGCGAAAGCTCCTATCTGCAGCCCTACACCGAAGCGGTGGCGAAGGTCGAGGCCGCGCTGGATCGCGTGCACGAGGCCTACGGCGGCAACGACGACAGCCGCGAGTTCCAGGAGCTGCGAATCCTGACCGGGAAAAAACTCGGCGAGCTCGAGGATACCCTGGCGCTATTCAAAAAAAGAGGCACCACGCCCGCGGTGAACGTGGTCCGCACCGACGTGGGCAAACGCACCATGGATGAAATATTGCGGATCGTCGGCGACATGCGCCTCGCGGAGGCGCACGAGCTTGCCGCGGCCACGGAGCAGTGGCAGGCGGATTTTCAAGTGTCGCGCTGGGTATCGGCCGCGGGGGTCATCCTCAATATCGGACTGGTTCTGCTCGCGACGCGTCTCGTCTATGGGGATATGCGCCGGCGCGCGCGGCAGGCCATCAATCTGCGCGATCAGAAGCAGGAACTGGAACGTGAGGTCGACGAGCGGACCCGGGAGCTGACCGCGCTCTCCACCCACCTGCAGGGGGTGTCGGAACAGGAGAAATCCGCCCTGTCGCGCGAATTGCACGACGAACTCGGCGGCCTGCTGGTGGCGGCCCGGATGGATTTATCCTGGCTTCAGCAGCGGCTGCCCACCAGCGATCCGGCCATCGAACAGCGCTTCAAGCGCATCCACGAATCGTTGAGTTCGGGAGTGGATTTGAAGCGCCGCGTCGTCGAGGAGCTCAGGCCCACCTTGCTCGACAACATGGGCTTGTTCACGGCGCTGCGCTGGCAATTCAAAGAGACCTGCCGCCGCGCCGGACTCAGGTGCACGGAAACGATTCCCGATTCCGAGCCCGAATTCAATCCAGATGCCGCCATAGGCGTCTTCCGTATCGCCCAGGAAGCCTTGACGAACATCCTCAAGCATGCGGAGGCCAAGTCCGCGGACCTGGTCATCGGCATCGATCGCGATACCTTTATCCTGCGCGTCTCGGACGACGGCAAAGGAATCCCGCCGAATCGGCTCCAGACCATTACATCCCACGGCCTCGCATCCATGCGCCACCGGATCACCGCGCTCGGCGGCAGCTGGGACGTGCGCAGTCCGAGTTCCGGCGGCACGATCGTGACCGCGGTCATTCCGTTGCCGAGAATGCTGGGGGCGAGCCCGCGTGATGCGCGGATGTGAAGCGCGGGCGCTTCGAGGCGATTCAGTGTTTCGCGAGATGGGCTTCGCAGATCTCGTGCAGGACTTCCGGCAGCCTGCCGTAGTCGCGCGCCTTATCCAAGAAATGCGAGGCGCCGAGGGCGATCGCGGCATTCTTGTATTCGGGCAGGTCGTAGTTCGTCAATACGATGATTCGCGGCTTCAAATGAGCCGTGGCCAGCGCGCGCATGACACCGAAGCCCGTGCCCTGCTTCAGATGCAGATCAAGAATGATCACGTCGACCGAGTCGCGCTGCGCGGACGCCACCGCCGTCGCCTCGGTGTCCGCGGTGCCGATCAACTCCACCTGAGGGATTTGGCGAATCGCTTCCGTCAATCGCTCCGTCAGCACCTTGGAGTCTTCGACCAATAAGACTCTCAAATGCTGAGCCATTGACATCGCGCCCATAGTATTGGTGGTGTACATGCTTGTCGCAGTTTAGCGTCATGCGCAGTATGCCGGCCAGACCGGCTTCGCAGGTTCTGATGTAGGAAGATTCTCACACGCGTCGCTTATTGAATGAGCCCGTTGCGCAATGCATAGGACGTAATGTCGGCATTCGCGGTAAAACTCATCTTTTCCAAGATACGGCTCCGATACGTGCTCACCGTCTTTACGCTGAGACTGAGCTCATTGGCGATATCGGAAACGCCGCGCCCTGCCGCCAATTTGCAGAATATCTGAAACTCACGGGTCGAAAGGCGCGCATGCAGCGGTTTGTCCGGGTCCCCGTCCAGATCCGCCACCAATATTTCCGCCAGCGCCGCGCTGACATAACGCCGGCCCGCCAGTACGGTGCGCACGGCTTTCATCAACTCCTCGGGCGCGCTGTCCTTGGATAGATAGCCGCTCGCGCCGGCGCGCAGGACATTGACCGCGTATTGCTGCTCCGGCAGGCCGCTCATCACCAGCACTCGCACGCCGGGGTGGCCGGTTTGAATATGCCGCAAAATATCCAGGCCGCTGCGATCCGGCATGTGAATGTCGAGCAGCACCAGATCCCAATCTTGTTCCCGCAGCAAGTCCAGGGTCTCGTTGCCGCTGGCAGCCTCCCCCACGGCATTGATGCTCGCGTCGGCTTCGAGGAATTGCTTGAATCCCGCTCGGACCACCGCATGATCATCCGCGATCAGTACTCTTGACACGTTCTAGTCTCCGTTGAACTACTCGGCGGCACGCTCGAGTGCTCTTGCACCCCCCGCTCAAGAATTCGCGCACTCTTGGTTCTGTGAGTATCCGTTGAGCTTGTTATACAGCGTCTTCAGGCTGCAGCCCAGCGCGTCGGCCGCGCGCCGCTTGTTGCCCTTGAAGTAATCCAGGGTCGCCTCGATCAACGAGCGCTCCATGTCGTGAATGCGTGATCCCACGCGAATATTCAAGCGCTCGCGGTCGCCGTTGGGTTCGCCGTCGCGGGCGGCGCCCCCGGGGATCAGCGGGGCCAATTCGAGAACGGCGTCGCAGAGAATGTAGGCGCGCTCGATGCAATTCTTGAGCTCACGGACATTGCCCGGCCACGTATGCTGCTTCAGCATCATTCGGGCCAGCGCCGAGAGCCGCTTTTGCGTGCCCCCCTGCGCGTTCAACTCAGCCAGGAAATGCTCCGCCAGCAGTTCCACGTCGCCGCCTCGCTCACGCAGCGCCGGCATGTGGACCGGAAACACCGCCAGTCGGTACAGCAAATCCTCGCGAAGCAGGCCGTTCTGAACCGCCTGCAACGGGCAGCGGTTGGTCGACGCGATGATGCGCACATCGGTGGCGAACTCGGTGTTCGCACCAACGCGATAGAACTTGCGCATCTCCAGGACGCGCAGCAACCGTGTCTGCATATCGAGCGGCATTTCCGTCACTTCGTCGAGCAGCAGCGTCCCCCCTTGGGCACGTTCGAACACCCCGGCGTGTGCGCGCACCGCCCCGGTGAAGCTTCCCTTCTCGTAACCGAACAATTCAGCCTCGATGAGCCCGGCCGGTATGGCGCCGCAGTTGATGGCAATGAAGGGGCCGTCGCGGCGCGCGCTGCGCTCGTGAATCGAGTGAGCCGCCAACTCCTTTCCGGAACCGCTTTCACCGGTCAAGAGCACGTTGGCCTCGGTGGGTCCGACCCGCTCGACGAGTCGAAACACCTCTTGCATCGCCGGGGATGCGCCCAATAGGGGACCTACCGCCGTCGAGGGAGCCGGTTGCCCCGGAATCCGCTGCTCGGAAAGATCATAGCTGACACTGTTCATTACAAATCTCCTCCTGGTCGCGCTCGTGTAATCGTTACATCGAACACTGCCGGATTTGTAACCTGTGCCGACCGAGGTAGCCATGGATAGGCGCTGAACCTCGGCTCAGAATTCGCGCGATTTTATGTCAGTGTTTGTCCGACACGCACTTCAAACATTTGCCATGAATCTATGGCACATACGATGCATTCGATCCGCACCGCCAGCAGCTGGTGAACTGCGGTTCGAGCACCTCGCCGCAGTGTTCGCAGGTCCAGGAAACGCCGGTCGGCGCGGCTGCGGCGCGGGCCAGGGCGCGCAGGGCGGCCTCAACATCATCGTCCTCGACATAGAGCTGCGGCCAGGTTTCCAGCATCGGCAAATCGCCGAGGGCACCCGCCAGATATTGATTGCGCAATTCGCTTTGGATCCCGGCGGTCAGCAGCACATTGCGCGCATGTGCCACCTGGATGAGCGACGCGGCACGGAACACTCGCTTCATCGACCCGCATGCCTCGTGCTGGGCGTCATGCTCAAGCCCGACGCAGGGACCTCAGGAAGGCGCCGACATCCTCGCCCCGCTCCAAGACCTCCACCAAGGCGGAGCCAACCACCACGCCGTCCACGTGGCCGGCGAAGCGCGCAACCTGCTCTGGGGAACGGATGCCGAAGCCGGCACACACCGGAATGTTGGAGCAACGTTTGACCCTGTCCACGTACTCCAGCACCTCGAGCGGCACTTCGGTGGCTTTGGGCGACCCGGTCGTGCCGGTCATGGTCACCGCATACACGAAGCCTTGTGCGTCCCGGCACAGCATCTCCAGCCGGTCGGGAGGCGTCACCGGCGTCACCATCTGCACCAGCGCCAGGCCTTCGAGACCGAGCGCACGTTTGAGATCGCCGCTTTCCTCGAAGGGTAGATCGGGAACGATGAAGCCGGCCACCCCGGCCGCCGCCGCCGCGCGTGGCAGCGCATCCAGCCCAAGGCTTAGCAGAGGGTTCAAATAGCTCATCAGCAGAACGGGCTTCCCGTGCCCCTTCATGGCCCCGAGTTCCTCCAATATCCACGGCAGCGTGACGCCGTTGGCCAGAGCGACGTAGCTCGCCCGCTGAATGGTGGTTCCGTCCGCCATCGGATCGGTGAACGGCACCCCGATTTCAACCACGTCGCAGACGCCGGCGACGGCAGTGAGATTGGCCTTGAACCCCTGTCGAGTCGGAAATCCGGCCGTGAGAAACCCGACCAACGCCGGCCGGCCCTGCCGGGCCGCCGCGTGGATGGCCGCGGAGACGGTGTCACGCGGTGCCATGATCGGCGCGTCCCTCACACCTAAAAATCCTTCAACAGAGTGCGCTGCAGGATGGGCATGTCCTTGTCGCCTCTGCCGGAGCAGCCGATGAGAATTCGCGTGCCGGGGTGTGTTTGGGCGTAACGCCGCGCGCCGAAAAACGCATGCGCACTTTCGATTGCGGGCAGTATGCCCTCGAACTTGGCGCATTCGGCAAGCGCATCCAGGGCTTCGTCGTCCGTTGCCGACTCGTAAGCGACTCGCCCGCTCTTCATCAAGTAGGCGTGCTCCGGGCCGACACCGGAGTAATCGAGGCCGGCGGACACCGAATGCGTCTCGCGCACCTGGCCAAAGGCGTCCTGCAAAATCAGCGTATAGCTCCCCTGTAGAACGCCGGGAGTTCCAAAGGTCAGAGAGGCCGCGTTATCCCCGAGCCCCGGGCCGCGGCCGCCGGCCTCCACGCCGATCAGTTTCACTCCGGTGTCGCCCAGGAAGGGATGAAACAAGCCGATGGCGTTCGAACCGCCGCCCACGCATGCCACCGCCACGTCAGGCAGGCCGCCTGCCCGCTCCAGCATCTGCGCCCGTGCCTCGCGGCCGATCACAGCCTGGAGTTCGCGCACGAGGTAAGGATACGGGTGCGGCCCCACCGCCGAGCCCAGGCAGTAATACGTGCCGTTGGGGTCGGACACCCAATCGCGCAACGCCTCGTCGATGGCGGCGCGCAAGGTCGCCTCGCCGCCCGTCACCGGCACCACGGTGGCCCCGAGGAGCTGCATGCGTCCGACGTTGGGCGATTGCCGCTCCACGTCGACCGCGCCCATGTAGACCACGCAGGGCATTCCCAGCCGTGCGGCCGCGGCGGCGCTCGCGACACCGTGCTGGCCCGCACCGGTTTCCGCGATGACGCGCTTGGCGCCCAAGCGCCTCGCCAACAGAATTTGGCCCACGGCGTTATTGATCTTATGGGCGCCCGTGTGCGCAAGATCTTCGCGTTTGAGCCAGACTTGGGCTCCCCAGCGCTTGCTCAAGGTGGGCGCATGCGAGAGCGCGGTTGGGCGGCCCACCCAACTTTTGAGCTCATGATTGAACTCGGCCAGAAATTCGGCGTCGTGCAAATACCGCTCGACACCCGTTTGCAGCCGATCGAGCGCGGGCACCAGGGTTTCAGGAACATAGCGCCCGCCAAAGGCGCCGTAGCGGCCGCGGGCGTCGGGAACGCCGGACATTACCGGATCGCTGCGCAATACTGAATTCATCATGTATTCGGCACGGAAACCCGGGTCTTTGCGCCGGGTAGGAAGTGCCGCTCCTTATATTGAATTACCGTCAAGAATCGCTCTCCAGGCTTGCCGCTGCTGCGCGCGCTGCGCGGACGAATTCATGAATCTTTGCCGGGTCTTTGATTCCCGGTACTTCCTCGACGCCGCTGCTCACGTCCACCCCGAACGGGCGCACCGCCTGGATGGCCTCGGTCACATTCTGCGGCGACAGGCCGCCGGCGAGAATCAATTCAGTTTGCCGCGCGAGCTCGGCCGCCCGTCCCCAATCGGCGAGCTCGCCGATGCCGCTCGTCGGGCCTTCGAACAGCATGCGCGCCGGCAACGGGCTCGGAGTCTTACGACCGAAGCGCACGACGGGAAGCACTTTGATGTGCGCCGGGATTTTCAATTCGCGCAGATCTTCGACATCCGTTTGAAAATAATCCGGTTTGAGTATTCGACAGATTTCGTCGACCTTCATTTGCAAGGGGTGCTGCGCCACCGCGATCCGCAATATGCCGGGCGGCGCCAGCGCGGCCAGCTGCGCCGCCTGGCCGGGCGTCACTTGCCGCGGACTGGGCGCGAACACGAAACCGATGGCGTCGACATTGGCCTCTGCGGCCGCAGCCACTGCGTCCGCACTGGTGATGCCGCAGATCTTGATCCACATGGCGCCGAGTGTAGCCATTTAAGGTTGCACTGTCCGTGTCGCATCGAATATATGGCGCAGCAGCTGCGACGGGTCGCCGCTCGCCATCAGAGCGGTACCGATCAACGCCAGACGATATCCCAGCTGCTGCATCCGCCGCGCATCCTCACCCGAGGCGACGCCGCTCTCGGCGACCGCCGGCCAGCCGGCCGGCAGCAGAGGCGCAAGCTCCGCGAAACGCTCCTGAACGACCGTCAAGGTCTGTAAGTCGCGACAGTTTACACCGATCAATATCGGCTGGACGCCGCCCACCGGTTCCGCACCGCCCGCACCGTGGCTCGCGCTCGGCGCCGAGCGCGCTGTCTCGAGATCGTGCGCCATGGCCAGATCGACGTCGTCGAAGGCTTCGAGCAGCACGAACATGCCATGCTCGGCCGCAACATCCAGCAGCTCTTCAATTCTGGGACGCGTCAACATTCGCAGGATGACCAAGACGCCGCCCGCTCCGGCGGCGCGCGCTTCCAAGACCTGGTAGGGATCGACAATGAAATCCTTGCGCATCGCCGGCACGCCGAGAGGCGCCAGCGCCGCCGAGGCTTGGCGCAAATGCTCGAGCGATCCATCGAAACGAGAAGGTTCGGTCAGAACCGACACGGCCGCGGCGCCGCCGCGTGCATAGGCGGCGACGCGGCCCAGCCAATCCTCGCTCTCGCCCCCCAACCGGCCGGCGGCCGGGGAGCGCAGCTTGAGCTCCGCGATGACGTCGAACCCTGACGCCGACAAACGCAAGGGGTTGCTCGGCGCCGCCCGCCGCGCACGGCGCTCCAAGGCACTCGCAGACTCATGCCGAATCGCCTCCGCCACGCGCGCCGCGCTCGAGCGGGCCATGTCGTCCAAAAACCCGCTCATGGCGTTCCTCCGTTCAACACATTCTCCTCATCATTGGCTGTCCGCCGCGAATTGCCGCAGCCGCCGCAGCCATTCATCCGCCCGGCCGCTGTCCACGGCCGATCGCGCCATGTCGATGCCTGTCTGAATGGACGCGGCGCGGCCGGCAATGAACAAGGCGAGACCGCACTGCAGCGCCAGCGCCGACAAATGCGCACCGCGGTCACGGCCTGCGAATACCTCGAGCAATGCCGCGAGGTTCGCGTCCGCATCGCCGCCGGCCAGATCGCCGGCCTTACATACCGCGAGGCCGAAGTCGCGCGGATCGATTTCGCACCGACGGATCGCACCGCGCGTAACGTCGAACGCCAGGAAGGGACCGATGGGCGTGGCTTCATCCCAACCCGCCGCGCCGTGCACTACCCAAGCTCGTTCGATGTCCATCCCCGCCAACGTGCCGGCCATCAGCTCCGCGGTCGCCGCATCATAGGCGCCGATCAAGCGAAAGCGCGGCGCGGCCGGATTGGTCAACGGCCCCAGCAAATTGAATACCGTGCGAATGCCGAGCGCGGCGCGGATCGGCGCCAGAGCCTTCATCGCCGGATGAAAATACGGCGCGAACAAGAACGTGAACCCGGTGGCCGAAAAACACCGCGCCGCCTGGGTCTCGTCCAGGGGCAGCGTAAATCCCAGCCGCTCCATCAAATCCGCGCTGCCGCTGCGGCTTGAAATGGAGCGATTGCCATGCTTGACCACGGGCAGGCCGCAGGCGGCCGCCAGCAGCGCCGCGCCCGTCGACAGGTTGAGACTGCCCGAGGCGTCGCCGCCGGTGCCGACGATGTCGATGGCATCGAGCGCCTCCGGCAGCGCCGGTTTTCGCGCAAGCGAGCGCATGGCACCCGCAAAGCCGCGTACCTCAGCCGCCGTGACGCCCTTTGCGCGCAGTGCAGTCAGGAGCGCGCCGGCCATCGCGGGCGCGACTTCGGGCGTCGTCAATAAAGTCAGGAGCGCCGCGGCTTCGGTCTCGGCAAGGTCGCGCCCCTGCACCAGGATGTCGAGCGTGTGGTGCGGGCTGGTCGCCATTTTCAAGTCTTCAGAAAATTGCCCATGAGAATCGGACCATCCGGCGTGAGCACGCTTTCCGGGTGGAATTGCACGCCTTCGATCGGCAGCGACTTGTGGCGAACGCCCATGATCTCGCCTTCCGCGGTTCGCGCCGTGATGTCGAGCTCCGGCGGAATGCTGTCGGCGGCCGCGATCAGCGAGTGATAGCGGCCTGCCTCGAATTCGCGCGGCATGCCGACGTACAGCCCCTTGCCGTCATGCATGACGGGCGACACCTTGCCGTGCATCAGCCGCGCCGCGCGTACGACCTTGCCGCCGAATACCTCCACCAGCGACTGATGGCCCAGACAAACGCCGAAGATCGGTATGCGCCCGGCGAACGCCCGAATCATCGGCATGGAGACCCCGGCGTCCCGGGGCGTGCCCGGACCGGGCGAAATGACCAGGTGAGAAGGGTTTAGCTCGAGTGCCTCGTCGGTGGTGATCGCATCGTTTCGATGGACCTCGACCACGGCCCCCAGCACCAAGAATGCCTGCACCAGGTTGTAGGTGAAAGAATCGTAGTTATCGATGAGCAGGATCTTGGGCCGCATGTCAGTGTCCTACAGACCTTCCGCCGCGAGCTCGAGCGCACGCCGCAGCACGGCGCTCTTCGCCATCAGCTCGGCGTATTCGGCTTGCGGGGAACTGTCGGCGACGATACCGCCCCCGGCTTGGTAACTGTAGGAGTCGCCTCGAAATACCAGGGTGCGGATCGTGATCGCTTGATCCATGTCGCCGTGCCGGCCGAAGTAGCCGACCGTCCCGCCGTAGAGCTGCCGGCCCACCGGTTCGAGCTCGTCGATGATTTCCATCGCACGCACCTTCGGAGCTCCCACCAAGGTACCGGCGGGAAAGGTCGCGGCAAACAGGTCGAAGGCATCCAGTCCCGGCCGCAGGCGGCCGTTGACGCCGCTGACGATGTGCATGATGTGACTATAGCGCTCGATCACGCGGTAGGGATCCACCACCACCGAGCCCGCCGTGGCGACCCTTCCCAGGTCGTTGCGCGCCAAATCGACCAACATCACGTGCTCGGCATTTTCCTTGGGATCCGCCAGCAGCTCCGCTTCCAGCGCGGCGTCGCGCACGGCATCGGCGCCGCGCGGGCGGGAGCCTGCGATCGGCCGCAATTGCGCGTACCCATCGTGGCACTTGACCAGCGCTTCGGGCGAGGAGCCCACCACCGTGATGTCGCCCAGCTCGCAAAAATACATATACGGCGAGGGATTGAGCAGCCGCAACGCTCGATACACTTCGAAGGGCGCGAGCTGCTGGCGCCCCTCGAACCGGGATGCGAGCACCAGCTGATAGACGTCGCCGGCGGCGATGTACTCTTGCGCACGCCGCACCCGGGCCGCGTGCGCCGCTTCCGTCAACGAGGGACTGGCCGGCGAAAATCGCCCCGGAGCGAGTATGGCCGGCACGGCGCCGCGCAAGGCCTGCACCACGTCGCGGCGCAGGCTTTGCCGTTCGGCTTCGCTGCCGTCATGCAGCAGCGCCACCGTGCGGGTCAAGTGATCGAACACCAGCAGGGACTCTGGGGCAACATAATGCGCGTGCGGAGTCGGGGTCGCGTCGAGATTGCGTCCCGGAACGCGTTCGAAGTAGCGCACCGCATCGTAGGCGGTGTAGCCGACCAACCCGCCGAGCAACGGCACCCCTGGTATCTCGGGCTGCGGCCGCGGCGCTCGAGTGAGGGCACCGCGCAATGCATCCAACAACTCGTGCCTGGATCCGGGTCTGCGGGAATGCACGCCGCCGATGTTGAGTCCGGCGGCGTCGAGGCGCACTTCCAGACAATCGCCGAATCCGATGAAGGAATAACGCGCCAGCCGCTCTCCCCCCTCGACGCTTTCCAGCAAGAATCGCGGGCGAAAGGGCGCCAGCTTCAGATAGGCCGACACCGGCGTATCGAGATCGGCCGCGATGTCAAAAGGAGGCTTCATTTAACTGCAGATCTCACGGACAATAAAAAACCCACCACCGGTTTCGAGCGGAGATGGGTTCTGGATACCGACGAAAGACTAAATGACCGACCAGCGCCCACTCCTCAAGGAGTGCGCCACCACCAAGCCTTGCGAACGATGCGCGCGGTCGACATGAATGAAGTATCGCCTTCCCGGGCGAGCAGCGTCAAGCGGAGCCCCACATCGCGCTATTTTCCCGCCTCCGCCTCGAGTTTCTTCTTGAGCTGGCGGGTGAGCTCGACGAATCGCGGCGTCAGGCCAATATCCTCGTAGAGCGGATCGCCCTGATCGTCGCGCGAAATGACCTTGGGGCCCCGCTCATACGGCATGGCGGCGGCAATTTCGTCCAGACCGGCATGCAGCAGGTCGGTAATGATCACTTCGAGCGGCTGCCCCGGAAACAACTCAGCCAGGGCATGCAGGCGCGAGGCATCGTCCAGCTCCAGCCGAATCGCGTACTCCTTCGCCGTTCGCGCCGGCGCCGTCTCCTTCTTCCAACGATCGAGCAAGGGCTTGAATTTCACGACTACTCCGCCATACCGGACACTCAGGATGTGGGCATTATAGACCGCAGGCGGAGACTAACCGGCGCCCGATCACATTCCTTGCAATAAGGGAATCGACATGAACGAAGTAGTGAGCAGTGAGGAACGGGGCTGGGCGATGGCGGCGCATCTCTGCGGTTTGCTCTGGGTATTGGGCGGCGGCGGTTTGATTTTTCTGCCGTTCGGGAGCCTGGTGCTGTTCACCATCTTGGGTCCCTTGATCATCCTGTGGTCGAAGGGGGGCACCATGCCCTTCGTGGCCGCCCAAGCCAAGGAGTCCTTGAATTTTCAGATCACCGTGTGGCTGTTGGGGATGGCCTTCGCCCTGTTGGCCATCGTGCTCATCGGCTTCGTGTTGCTTTGGATTTTGGGGCTGGTGAACCTCATGTTGGTCGTCATCGCCGCGATCCGGGTGAGCGACGGCACGCCGTACCGCTATCCGTTCTCCTGGCGCTTGGTGAAGTAGCAAGATTTTGGCGGCACACCCTTCACCCCATCACGCCGGCTCGCCGCCCCTGGGCCAAGCCGCTCCGGGCGATCAAAGCGGCTCGCAACGCGGCTTGTTCGGTGTGTTCGCCTACAGCAGCCGCGCGCTGGCGCTCGTCTGGACCACCAACAGAGCGCTCAGCGTCATGCTGGCCCTGCTCACGCTGGTCGCCGGAGTGCTGCCGGCAGCGATCGCCTACGTCGGCGCGCAAATCGTCGATGCGGTCATCCATGCCGCCGATGTGCATCGGCACACCGGCACGACGCTGCTCACCCCCGTGGTGAAGTATGTGGGACTCGAGGCCTTGTTGGTCGCCGCCACGTCCATGGCACAACGCGGGATCTCGCTCGCGCAGTCGTTGCTGCGCGCGCAATTGGGCCAGCGCGTCAATGTCATGATTTTGGAAAAGGCGTTGACCTTGGATTTGACGCAATTCGAGGATTCCGAGTTCTACGACAAGTTGACGCGTGCCCGCCGCGAAGCCTCGAGCCGTCCCCTGAGCCTGGTGATGCGCACATTCGGGCTCCTGCAGAATGCAATCTCGCTGGTGTCCTTCGGCGGCCTGCTCATCCGCTTCTCGCCCTGGGCCGTGGTGCTGTTGGTCCTCGCCGGACTGCCGGCATTCGTCGCGGAGGCGAAATTCTCCGGCGAGGCGTTTCGCCTGTTCCGCTGGCGCGCCCCTGAAGCGCGTATGCAGATCTATTTGGAATCGGTGCTGGCGCGCGAAGATAACGCGAAAGAAGTCAAACTGTTCGAGCTCGGACCGCGCCTGCTGGATCGCTACCGCGATATCTTCACGCGCCTGTACCGCGAGGACCGCGACCTGACTCTGCGCCGCGATGCCTGGGGCTTCGGCTTGGGACTGTTGGGCACGGCAACGCTCTATGGCGGATACGCGTGGATCGCCGCGGAGACGGTGTTGGGCGCCATGACTGTGGGCCAAATGACCATGTATCTCATGCTGTTTCGCCAGGGGCAGACAGCCGTGAGCGCCGCTCTCTCCGCGGTCAGCGGCTTGTACGAGGACAACCTCTATTTGTCGAATCTCTACGAGTACTTGGAGCAGCCTAACGGCCGCTCCGGCGGCGAGGCCAAGCGCGGTCCGAGTCCCGGCGACGGCATCCGCTTCGAGAACGTCGAGTTCATCTATCCCGGCGCCGCCACCCCCGCCTTATCGGGAATCGATCTGCATGTTCGGCCGGGAGAGAGTCTGGCCCTGGTCGGGCAAAACGGCTCGGGCAAAACCACATTGATCAAGCTGCTGACGCGGCTCTACCAACCCACTCAGGGGCGAATCCTCCTGGATGGACTCGACCTCGAGGAATGGGACGAGACCACGTTGCGCCAGCGAATCGGCGTCATCTTCCAGGACTTTGCCCGGTACCAAATGCTGGTCGGCGAGAATATCGGTGCGGGCGACGTGCGCGCCTTCGACGATGAGAGCCGCTGGCGGAGCGCCGCAGCCCAGGGCTTGGCCGCGGAATTCGTCGACGCGCTGCCGGCGGGTTATCACACCCAATTGGGCAAATGGTTCAAGGACGGCCGTGAGCTATCGGGCGGCCAATGGCAGAAAATCGCCCTGGCCCGCGCGTTCATGCGCAATGAGGCGGACATTCTCGTGCTGGACGAGCCGACCGCCGCCATCGACGCGGGGGCCGAGGCCGAGGTGTTCGAGCACTTCCGCGAGCTGACGCGAAACCGCATAGCCATCGTCATTTCACATCGATTCTCGACGGTGCGCATGGCGGACCAAATATTGGTGCTCGAGGAAGGCCGTATCGTCGAACGCGGCAGCCATGAATCGCTGATGGCGGCCGACGGCCGCTACGCGAAGCTGTTCACCTTGCAGGCTCGCGGGTATCGTTGAGGGTCACTACCCTTGGGCCAGCTGCTCGCGGAGACTTGAAATGCCCTCCTTCGACGTCGTATCCGAAATCGATACCCATGAATTGACGAATGCAGTCGATCAAGCGGTCCGCGAGCTCGGGCAGCGTTTCGATTTCAAGGGCACGGACGCCAGGTTCGAGCTGGAAGAGACGACGGTGATCCTGATTGCGCCGGCCGACTTTCAGCTCAAGCAAATGCTGGATATCCTGAAGCTCAAGATTGCCAAGCGCGGCATCGATGTCGCCTGCCTCGAGGTGAAGGACCCGGAGATCAACCTCGCCCGAGCCAAGCAGCTCGCGATACTCAAGCACGGGATCGACGCCGAAACCGGCAGGAAGGTGTCGCGGCTGCTCAAGGACTCGAAGCTCAAGGTACAGGCGCAGATCCAGGGCGAGAAGGTGCGGGTCACCGGCAAAAAGCGCGACGACTTGCAGGAAGCCATTGCGTTCCTGCGCAAGGCGGAACTCGGGGTCCCGCTGCAATTCAACAATTTTCGAGACTGAGCAAAAGACCGACGGGGAGCTCTCGCCGGCCGGGTCTACTCAACGTGCGGATGGGAGAGCTCCTGGTATATCTCCGGCGTCATCGCAGGCATCTTTCGCACGAAGGCGACGATTTCCCAAATCTCCGCGTCGTCGAGCATCTTGCCCCACGCGGGCATTGCACTCATTTTGATGCCGTGTTTGACGATCCAGAACGCGCGCTGGGCCGGCTGCATTTCTTTCTGGGCAAGATTCGGCGGATGCGGATAGAGCCCTGCACGAATGTCGGATTTCGTCACTCCCGGCGCCAGGTGACAACCGGCGCAGAGGGTCGCATAGCGCTGGGCGCCGGCGGCGATCCTGGCGGGATCCATGACATAGTGCACGTCAATCGTGCGCGCGCGGACCTCGATGGACCGGTCGCGCAATTGCTCGATCAGCGCCAACACCGGCTTCGTGTGGTGATCGTCGGCGCCGATGTCGTAATACCCCGACTCGATGAATAGAGCGCCGCCGGTCGCGAATGCCGCGAGGATCGCGGCAATACTCATGCCAAATTTTCTTTTGCCCATCATAGGATTCACTGGACAACGATCGTCCCAACCATGCGCGGGTGAATCGAACAGGTGAAGTGATACGTGCCGGGCGTGTCGAACTTGAAGGAGAAGCTCTCGTTCGTATCCATGGCGCCGGAACGGAACAGCCCTGTGTTGCTGACCACGCTGTGCGGCTCATCATCCATGTTGGCCCAGGTCACGGTAGAGCCGGCCTTGACCGTCAATGTATTCGGCATGAACATGAACTCCTTGACCAGGATCCGATTCGGATCCGGCGTTTCCGCGGTTGACGGAGCGCACAGCGCAATCCCCCACAGCGCCGCCACGCCGGCAGCCGTCAACCATGATCGGCATCGCCTGAGAGTCATGTGCGTTTTCTGCTGATTCGGCATGATCGAGACCTAAGCGATAGTCGTGTCGCTGAGCGACAACGAACGAGGGTGCTTCACTTCGGACACACTGGTGATTCCGAGCATCTTGGGAAGCTGATCCGCCGGCACCTTGAGAGGGCCGGGTCCCGGACCTTCGCCGGCGGCGGGTTGCGGATAGGATGTCGCGCGTGCCGTATGAAAGGTCATGTTGCCTTCGACTTTCTGCACGATCTGATGAATATGGCCGTTCAACACCGTGACCGAGCCGAAGCGGCGCAAGCGGTCCATGAGCAGTTCCGCGTCGCCGGTTCCCCAGCCCCAGGGTTCATAAATCGTCCACAGCGGCATGTGGGCGAAGACGACGATGGGCGTACTGGCGGATTTGCCTTTCAGGTCCGCGGTCAGCCAGGCGATTTGATCCGCGCCCAGCGTGCCGAGGCCGCCCGGCTTGAACTGCAATACGTTGATCAGCCCGATAAAATGCACGCCGCCGTGATCGAAGCTGTAGTACCCCCTATTGCCGGAGGCTTTGCCGAATCGATTGAAGTATTCCGTCACCGTGGGGTCGGTCGTGTCGTGTTCGCCCGGCACCGTATGCATCTCCGTCGTGCGTAAGCGAGAGAACATCTGCTGGGCCAGATCGAATTCGGCCGGCTTGGACAGGTGCGTGATATCGCCCGTGTGGATGATGAGCGCGGGCTGCTCGGCCATCCCGTTCACGATGTCGATGGTTTGTGTAAGCGTCCCGTTGACGTCGGGATTCGCTTCTTTATTGAAGCCTATATGGGTGTCGCTGATCTGGACGAACAACGGTTTCCCCAATCGGGCCACGCCCTGTTTGTCCGTCCCTGCCATCGCCAGATCGATGGGGGTGAATACGCCGCCCGACAGCGCGAACAGGGTGCCGGCCCCGCCGTAGGCCAGGCATTTCAGAGCATTGCGGCGCGATTGCAGCGAGCTATCATCCGACACGTTCATCTCCTTGTTGGGGTTCAGGAGAGAAGACTTCGGATCGATGGATTTTATTCCTTGAGGAGCCGGACCAAACCCAAAAGCTCGTCCCAACCGGTATCCGAGACGGCGCAATACTCCAGGTCCCCCGCCTTCCAGAAGGCGAAGTGATAGCCGCTGCGGGTCACGTCGGCCGGCAATGCGCGTCCTTGCCCGCCCCAACTGAACACATTGATGACGTGCGCGCCATGTTGGTATACCACCACGGCGGAACGTTGGTGTTCCAGATAATCCACCCGGCCGCCGACGAGCCGGTATCCCTGCGGCTCGAAATCGGCGACCACCGGCGAGACGTCGGCATGACCCGCAAACCAGGGTTTCACCGTGTGCTTATCGGTGGATACCACGTCGATGAGATGGGACGGCATCAGCGAGCGCACATGCGCGCTCACCAGTTCGTCGAGCAATGGATTGGTGAACCGCGGCACGAGGAGAAGGAATGCGAAAGTCGCGGCAATGGCTGCACCCCCCGCACCACTGAGGGCCCCCACCCAGAACGGCCGTATGCGCCCCTTCGGCGAGACCCGCTCACGTGGCCGCGGGGTTCCCACTAACGCCAGCAGTCCTTCTGAGGCCGAAGTTCCCTCCAAGGCCGAAGTTCCCTCCAAGGGCGGGGCTCCTCGTTGGGCCCCAGTCCCTTCTGCGGCGGGAGTTCCTTCCGCCACGGGAGTCTCGGCCGCGTTCTCTTGATCCAGGGCACTCATGATCTTGGCGCGAAGCAGGGATGGGGTACGCACGTAAGCCGAGTCTCGACGCAGCACGGTGCGCACCTGCTCGAGGTCCTGTAGCAGCGCGCGGCACTCGGCGCAATGTTGGAGGTGACGTTCGATGTCCGCGGCGGACACCGCGTCAACCTCGGCGTCGAAATAAGCCTGCACGCGCAGGGATTCAGCGCACCGCACTCGGCTCTCCCTCGGCTTCCCGCAGCCATCGCGCCTTCAGCGCGGCCCGCGAGCGCGCCAGCCGCGACATCACCGTGCCGATCGGCACCTTCGTGACCTCCGCTATTTGGCGATAGTCCATTTCCTCTATTTCCCGCAGCATCAACACGGTGCGGTGCTCTTCGGGCAATGCCGCAATCAACCGTTCGAGGGTGCGCTGCTCGTCCCGGCGGATCGAGGCATCTTCCGGATCGGGTGTGGTGGCGGTCATGGCGTAGCCATCTTGTGCATCGTTTTCCTCCGGTAGCGGCACGAAGGCGCGGCGTTGCTGTTGTTTGACCGCCGTCCAGTGGCAATTTCGGACGATGGCCAGGAGCCACGACTTCGCATCCGAGCCGCGCAGGGTGTCAAACGCGCGAAAGGCGCGCAGGATCGCCTCTTGCACGACGTCGTCCGCATCGCCGGGCCTATACGACAACCATCGGGCAAACCTGTACGCGGCGTCCAAATGCGGCAGCACCTCCGCTTCGAATCGAGCGCGTCTCTCATCCATGGATGCGACCGAACGCTTCTCTCACACTACTCCACCGGCTGTTACTCAAGATTAAGACTCGCCGCAGATGGACTTTATTCCCCTCAGGGGTACAAATCGTTATAGGCTGAGGAGGTGCGTAATCGCGATGAGCAATGCTCCGATGCCGACCGGCAGCATCCCGTAGGACCCGAGGTACGGGAATCCCTCATTGACGCCGCTCCGCCAACCAGAGGAACAACCGCTCTTTGGAGCCGACCCCGCTTCACGTCGAAGGTCGAATGCGGCAGTATAACGAGAGTCGTCGCCGCTATCACGCTTATAATACAGTGCCTTAGAGTAACGGCGGTGGCCCATATCGTCGTTTCCGCGCACCCGGCGAAGCGGGGGCGGTCTCGGTGCGGCAGATGGGGTCGTGCGAGGAGGTTTCGGCGCCACAGCGAGGTGAGTGCGCTCGAGAGGAACAATTTGAAGTTGTGACCTATCTAACATAATACATTGTCGTGAGTTGATCGCGGTCACGCTATGCTCAGGCGACTTGCTTTTAACTTTGACCGGGAGTTGTGATTTGCCTGAGTAGAGTTGTCTCCAAGTCCTGAACGGAGGTCCGACGACGATGGGAGCATCACAATTTAATCCAGAATCCAAGCCCGAGGAGTTCCTCGAGTCGCTGAGTGCCTTCAGCAAACAGCATCGCGCGCAGCGTTGGGAGGGAACGCTCGGAGATTTCCTGACCAAGGTCGTGCCGGTCAACCCGATGGCGCTGGTGCGCACCAGCCACGAATATATCTGGGACATGCTTCTCTGGCATGGCCGCGCATCGTCGGCCAGCGACTCCCTCAAAGCGCGGGAGCTCTTCAAACGTGAATTGTTCGGCGTCGATGAGCCGCTCGGACGCGTCGTCGACTATTTCAAGGCGGCCGCCGCGGGTTCCGACGTGGGACGCCGCTTGCTGCTGTTGCTCGGGCCTCCGTCGGGAGGCAAGTCCACCATGGCCATTCTCCTGAAGCGAGGGCTGGAGGAATACAGCCGCACGGACGAGGGCGCCATCTATGCCGTGAAAGGCTCGCCGCTGCGCGAGTCACCGCTCAATCTCATACCGATCAGCCTCCGCGCGGGGTTTCGCGAGACCTACGGGGTCGATATCAGCGGTGAGCCGAGCCCGTGGGCCCGCGACTACGTGGATCGCGAATGCGAAGGCGACTACCTGCGCGTGCCGGTCGAGCGCATTTTTCTCTCCGAGGCGGCGCGCTGCGGCATAGGCACCTACGCGCCGCACGATCCCTCCACCGCGGACATCGCGGATCTGGTCGGATCCGTCGATCTGTCCAAGGTCGCGCAGGTGGGCGACGAAGGGGATCCGCGCGCATGGTCGTGGTCCGGCGCGGTGTACGCCGCGAGCCGCGGCGTGCTCGAGATGATCGAAATTCTCAAGGTCAAGCGCGAGTTTCTCTATCTGCTGCTGACGATGACTCAGGAAAAGAACGTCAAGGTTGCGCGTTTTCCCCTGATCTATCTCGATGAGACGATTCTCGCGCACACCAATCTCGCGGAATTCAACCGGTTCCTGCAGGAGAAGGAGAACGAGGCGCTGCTCGACCGCATGGTGATCATCAAGGTTCCTTACGCGCTCTCGTACCGCGACGAGGCGCGTATCTACCAAAAGCTGGTCCAGGGCGCGCCGGCATTCCGCAACACGCACCTGGATCCGCACGTGCTGCATCTTGCCGCCGTGTTCGCGAGTCTCACGCGCCACAGCAAACCGGAGCGCGAAGGGCTCGATCTGCCGAAGAAGGTGCGGATTTTCGCCGGAGAGGCGGTCGAAGGCTTCTCCGAGACGGAGATCGTGCGGCTGAAGGCCGAAGCCCCCGACGAGGGGCTCGCCGGCGTGAGTCCGCGGTTCGTGATCAACGCCATATCGAACGCGATCACGCGCGGCAACGCGCGCAGCCTCACCAGCATGGAATTGCTGCTTGCGCTGAAGGACGCCATCGACAGCGATGCGCGCATCGATGCCAAGCAGAAGAAGCAGTGGTTCGATCACCTGGTGACGGCCCGCAAGGAATTCTACAACCGCTGGGTGAAGGAGGATGTGCATCGCGCCCTGTTCGCGTCCTTCGAGGATGAGGGCCAGCAGCTTTTGGAGAAATACCTGGACGAAATCGAAGCGTCGCTCGATCAGCGGCAGGTGACCGATCCCATGACCGGCGAGAATCGGGCCCCGGACGAGCGGTTCCTGCGCTCGGTCGAGGAGAAGATCAAGGTTTCCGAATCGGGCAAGCAGTCATTCCGCCAGGAAGTGGTGCGCAAGGCCATGGTCGCATTCAAGGCCGGAGAGAAGTTCCGTCTCGGGAGCCATGCGCGGGTGCGCGAAGCGATCGAGCAGTATCTCTTCGAGGAGCGGCGCGATGTGCTGCGGCTGGTGACGTCCACGAACAGGCCCGACGAGGAGGCACGGCAAAAGATATCCGTCGTGCAGGAGCGGCTCGTCAAGGAATACGGCTACGACGAACATAGCGCCCAGGAGGCGCTGAATTACGTTACAACACTCTTGTCGCAGGAGTAGGCTCAGCGCCATGGCGCCTATGTTAAAATCGGTGTCACCATGAGTAAGGACTCGGGAACTGAGCGCCCGCCCTTGAACGGCTGGTATGAACTCTTTTCGCGCGGCTCGCGTGACTGGCTGCGGCATAGTGAAAAGATACGCGAGGCCGTGCGCGAACACCTGCCGCAGATCGTGTCGGGATCCGACATCATCAACCATGGCGCGCGCACGGTACGGGTGCCGGTGCGCATGCTCGAGCACTATCGGTTTCGGCTGCGGGACAGCGGCGAGGGGGAGGGAGTCGGGCAGGGCAAGGCCAAACCGGGCGACGTGCTTGGCCAAGGCAACCCGCAGAGCGGTCCGGGGCAGAAGGGTGCCGGGGGCAAGGAACGCGGCGGCACGGAACTGCTGCTCGAGTTCAAGGTTGACGATGTCATCGATTGGCTGTGGGAAGATCTGAAACTGCCCAATCTACAGCCGCGCGTCGGTCCGTCGGAAGACACGGAGTGGAAACGCGAGGGCTGGGATAAGCGCGGTGCGCGTTCGCGGCTCGACCGCCGCCGTTCGTTCAAGGAATCGGTCAAGCGCAGGGCGACGAAAGTTGCCGGAAGCGCAGATTCTTCATCGCCGGCGTTTACCGACGAAGATCTGCGCTTCCGGCAACTGACGCGCAAGCGCCAGCCGGCGATGCGCGCCGCCGTGTTCTTCCTGCTCGACGTGTCGGGCAGCATGACGGAACGCGATCGCCAGGTGTCAAAGACGTTTTTCTTCTGGGTGGCGGCTGGACTGCGGCGCCAATACCGCTCTCTGGACATCGTCTTCGTTGCACATACGACCGAAGCATGGGAATTCAACGAAGAAGACTTCTTCAAAGTCACCGGCAGCGGCGGCACCGTCGCATCGACCGGATTTGCCAAAGTGCATGAGGTCATGCAATCGCGCTTCAGTCCCGCGAATTACAATGTCTACCTCTTTTATGCGTCGGATGGAGACAATGCCGCGGACGATCGGGTCCCGGCCCGCAGCGAACTCGAAGCCATCGCCAAGGTGGCGCGCTATGCCGGGTATGTCGAGATATCAGCCGCCTCGACGCGCGGCACGCAGAGTGAGACGTTCCGGCTGTTTCAAGAGATTGCCGCCACCGGCCTGCCGAGCGGCCAATTTTCGATTACCGGCCCCGATGACGTAGCCGCGGCCGTACGCCACTTCTTTACAGCCGAGTCGCAGACGGCCACCCAAGGCGGCGCGCCGGGAGCGGTGCCATGAAACACGCGTGGCGCAGCCACATCCCGAAAATCGAGGAGTTGGCGCGCAAGTTCGGCCTGCAGTGGTCGCCGGTCATATTCGAATCGGTCCCCGACAGCTTCATGACCGAGATAGCCGTTTACGGCCTGCCGGTGCGCATGCCCCACTGGTCGTTCGGTGCGCGCTACATTTATCAGCTCGTACAGCGGCACATGGGGTATTCGCGATTGTTCGAGGTGGTGTTTCCCGGCAATCCCGGCCACGCCTATCTCGCATCCAGCAATGGCCTGGCCGACAATATTCTGGTTACCGCCCACGTGCTGGGCCATGCGGATTTCTCCAACAACAATTTGCTGTTCCGCCGCTGCCAGGATCAGGGCAGCGAACATATCGTCGAACATGCGGCGAGCCATGCACGGCAGATCGAGCAGCACATCGAGTCCTATGGGAAGAATGCCGTGGAGCAGGTGCTCGACGCGGCGCTGTCGTTGGAACAATACATTGACGTCGATCAGGTGCTGCGCCGTGAGCGCTATCCGGAGTACCTGCCTCCCGCGGCGCATCCCACGGATGATGCGTTTCGCGCCCGCTTTGCGGCGCTCGACGCCGACGTCGCGGTGACCACGCATTCGCCCCGCAAAATCCGCGCACCGCTGCCGCCGCATCCGGAGCGCGACCTGCTGTGGTTCATCGCCACCTATGCGCCGGAAATGGAGAGCTGGGAACGCGACATCTTTCTGGCAGTGCGCGAAGAATCGTTCTATTTCTATCCCGTGTATGCCACGCAGATCATGAACGAGGGCTGGGCGTCCTATTGGCATGCGCGCCTGCTGCGCGAAGCGGATTTCATTCCTCAGGCCGCCTACCTGGATGCCATCAAATGCCATTCGGATGTCGTGCGGCCGATCGCGGCAGGAGAGCAGGTCGCACTCAGCGTCAACCCCTACCATTTGGGCTTCACCCTGTGGGAGGAGATCGTCAAGAAATCGAGTATCGATGCGGCGCGGCAAATCATGCGCGAGGATGATGATTTCAGCTTCCTGCGCAACCACCTGACCCGCGAAATAGCCACGGACATGGGGTTGTTCCGCTTTCAGCGACAGCAGAGCGGCCAGGTCAAAGTCGTCGCCGGGGACATCGAGGCTCTCCAGGAGAGCCTGTTGCAGGACAAATTCAATTTCGGCGCCCCGCGCATTTCCGTGACGGAGGTGCGCAGCGACGGGACCCTGGTGCTGGAGCACGACAGCCAGCTCGATGGGCGCGGCCTCGATGCCGAGCGGACGTGCAAGGTATTGGCGTACGTCAAACGGGTGTGGCGCCGGCCCGTGCTGCTCAAGACGGTCGACGCTGCCTCGCAGCCGGTGGTGCATTCGGCGGATTCGGCAGCCGCGGCCTGACTCATCTCGGGGGCGCAAGGCCCTGCGCCGGGACAGCGGCGGGATAGGGTATTTTCCCGATGAGGCAATCATCTCTATACCTGTAGAGTAGGCGAAATTGCCCGTGGGAGCAGGCGGCTCCTTCCTATAAACATAACGCCTCAGGAGCCACTCATGTCGTCCAGCAAGCGATCTGCGAATCACATGGAACGAACCGTTTCGCAGTCAACCGAGTTGCTGCAGGAGCTGGTGTCGCACCTGCGGCAAAATCGCACTCAGTTGCGCGAGGAGTGGGCCAACCGCATCACCGAGGCACAACTGCTGACCGCGATGACCAAGGAAGAGATATTCACCGAAGCGACGTCCGTGTATGACAACTACGTGGAAACGCTCGCGACGGGGACCTTCGAGGCCTTGCAGTCCTATTCGCGCAACCTCTCCGAGCGCATCATCCCCCGGGGCGTGGAAACCCACGAGGTCGTGGGGATCGTGCTGCTGCTGCGCGACGTATTGGCGCGTTCACTGTTCGCGAAGTATCAGGGCGATTTCACCATGCTCAATCGCATCCTGGACGCGTATGAACCGGCCGCTAATCGCATTGCCAATACCGTAGCCGTCGGCTTCGTGCAGGAGCGCGAGCGCGTCATCCGCCAGCAGCAGGAAGCGATCCGCGAGCTGTCCACGCCCGTATTGCAAGTCCGCGAGCGCCTGCTGATTTTGCCCATCATCGGCGTCATCGATCCCCACCGGGCACGTCAGCTGACGGAGCAATTATTGCGGGGCATCCGCACGAACCGCGCCAAGGTGGTGGTCATCGACATCACCGGCGTGGCGGCGATGGATGCGACCGTCGCCAATCACTTGGTGCAAACCGTGGAAGCCTCGCGGTTGCTGGGCGCCACCGTGATCGTGACGGGCCTGTCTCCGGAAATTGCCCAGACCATCGTCACGATCGGCGTCGATCTCGGCAAAATGAATACGGTGGGCGATCTGCAAGGCGGCATCGAACAAGCCGAGCGCCTGCTGGGCTACAAGGTCGTCCTGGTCGCGGATACTGTCCAGTCATAGGGCGGACGATGGAAGTCCCAATCCTCAAACAGGGGCGGTTCCTGATAGCCACCATTCAGGCTGCGCTGTCGGATGCGGACCTTCTGCAGTTGCGCCGGGCGTTGATCGACAAGGTCATTCATTTCCGTTCGCATGGCGTGATCGTCGACGTCACCGCACTGGACGTGATGGATTCATTCGCCACGCGGACCTTGCGCGACATCACCAATGTGATACGTCTGCGCGGCGCGGATACGGTGATCGTGGGCATTCAACCGGAGGTCGCCTTTGCCATGGTGCAGCTGGGCTTGACCATGGAAGGCGTGGCTACGGCGCTCGATTTGGAGGAAGGTCTGGCGCACCTACAACAACGAGCGGCCCGCAAAACCTGAGCATGCTGTTGCCACAGGATATTCTAGTGAGCATCGGCTCGGACGTAGACATCGTCTTGGCGCGACAACAAGGAAGGACCATGGCGGGCAGTATCGGCTTCGGTGCGACCGACGCAACCTTGATTGCCACGGCAATTTCCGAGTTGGCTCGAAATATCGTCATGTACGCGCAGAAGGGCGAGGTGATGATGCACAGCGTGGAAACGGCTCACTCCAGAGGGATCCTGATCGTCGCGCGCGACAACGGACCGGGAATTCGCAGTATTCAAGATGTGTTGCGCGACGGTTACTCGACGTCCGGCGGCTTGGGCCTGGGACTGCCGGGCGTCAGGCGATTGATGGACGAATTCGCCATCGAGTCGGAACCGAGACGGGGCACGACCGTCACCGTCAAGAAGTGGCTCAAGTGAAGGCGGGCGGTATCGAATGGAGCACGGCCACCGCCACGATGCCCGGCGAGGCGGAATCGGGCGATCGATACTGGGCCGGTGCCGTTGCGGACGGCATGATGTTCGCGGTCATAGACGGTTTGGGGCACGGACGAGCGGCGGCCGCGGCATCCGACATCGCAATCGCTACATTGGAACGTCACGTGGGCGATCCGCTCATCGAATTGCTGCGCCGTTGCCACGAGTCCCTGCGCGGAACGCGCGGTGTGGCCATGAGTCTCGCGGTGCTCGATGCCGGGAACGCGATGCTCACGTGGATCGGTGTCGGTAATGTCGAGGGCACTCTGTTGCGCCGAGATACCGGGCTGCCATCCGACAAGCTATTGCTCCGAAACGGCGTGGTCGGCATTCACCTGCCCATTCTTCGGGTGGGAGAACTGGTGGTTCAATCCGGCGATATATTGACGATGGTGACCGACGGAGTGGCTGCCGAGGGTCCCCTGCGCGTCTCCATGGACGGCCACATCGAGTCGATGGCGGAGGGGATACTGGCCAGTGCCTGCAAAGGCACCGATGACGCCTTGGTGCTGGTTGCGCGGTATCGAGGTGCAGGGCCGTGACGGAGGTCGCCGCCGCCTATTCGAAATCGCTGCAGAAATACCTCGGCGGTGCGGGCGAATCCGCATTGCAGCAGGCGTATGAGATCGGGCGCGGCGCACTCAACGCCGGCATCGGGTTGGTCGCGATCGCGGACATTCACCATGCATATCTCCGGAAGCTGCTGGCGCAAACGCTCGCCCCTGAGGAGCGCGAGCGCATCTTGACGGGGGCCGCGCAGTTTTTCGCGGAATGCGTCTCGCCTTACGAGATGACGTACGGCGGATTTCGCGAAGCCAATACGGCGTTGCGCCACTTCAATGAGGTGCTGGAACAGGAGGCCAAGCGAATCGCCAACGCGCTTCACGATGAGGCCGGCCAGTTGTTGGTGGCGGTGTACATTGCCCTGCAAAATCTGTGCAGCGACGTGCCGGCGGTTCAGCCTCATATTCTCGAGGTGACGCAGCTGCTCGATCAGATCGAAGTTCAGCTGCGTCGATTGTCGCACGAGCTCGTGCCGGCCTTGTTGAACGACTTAGGGTTGGTTCCGGCCCTGCGGTACCTGGCCGAGGGCCTCGCACAGCGTTCCCAGTTGCAGATCAGCGTCGATGCGGTGCCGGAGCAGCGATTGCCGAGGCGCGTTGAAACGACCTTGTACCACGTTGCCAAAGAAGCGTTTCACAACGTGATCAAGCACGCTCAGGCGACAGCCGTCTGGGTTACTTTTCAACGGACGGCCGGTTCGATCAGCTGTCACATACGCGACAATGGCAAGGGCTTCGACCCGGCGTCGACCTCGGTTCGGCGTGGGGAGCAGGGCTTCGGCTTGATCGGCATGCGCGAGCGCCTCAGTGTCATCGGCGGGGAGATGCAAATCAGCTCAGGCCAAGGGCGCGGGACAGAGTTGGTGATATCCATTCCAGTGGAGAAATGAGATGTCCATTCGAGTGATTCTCGCCGACGATCATCTCCTCGTCCGGCAGGGATTGAGACTCGTGCTGGAGAACGAGAATATCGAGGTACTGGGCGAAGCCTCCGACGGACTCGAGGCGATTCGCTTGATTCAGGCGCTGCGCCCGGAAATTGCCGTGCTCGATCTAGATATGCCCGGCCTCGATGGGTTGGCGGTGTTGCGTGAAGCTGCAAAGAACTGCCCTCAAACACGCGCCGTCATTCTTACGCGTCATATGGAAGAACCTTACGCGGTCGAGGCGTTGCGCATCGGCGCGCGAGGTTATGTGCTCAAAACACAGGCAAGCACGGATCTAGTGGCCGCAATCCGGCATGTACATCGCGGCGAGGTGTACCTGAGTCCCAAGATCTCCAAGGCGGTAGTCCACGCGTATCTGACCAACACCGACGCGCCCAACGCCAAACTGAGCGTGCGTGAACGGCAGGTGTTGCAGTTGGTCGGCGAAGGCCATTCGACCAAGAAGATCGCAATACTGCTGGGTATCAGCGTCAAGACGGCGGATACGCACCGCACCAAAGTCATGGAAAAGCTCGACATTCATCAGACCGCCGGACTGGTCCGCTATGCCATTCGAAATGGACTGATAGAGCCCTAGTTGCGTGATTCGGCCCCTCGGACACGGCATCGCTGTTGCGTTGCCCGATGTCACCGGTCTTTCCACGAGAGCAATCGATAAATCACCTGATTGTGCGCCTCGATCCGCGGTCTATGCTGAATACAGTCCATCAGCCAACGAGGCGAAAACAGGCTATGAAGAATTCTATGAAGAACAAGACACTTCTCAAAGCGCTTGTCGTGTCGGACGAACGGCAGAATTCCTGGTTTTTAAACGGGGGTTTTCATGAGGCAAATGACCTCATGGACGTGAAGGCGCTGCGGGTGAATATGCGGGATTTTCATTCGACCCTGCGCGAGATTGTGCAGCAAACACCCGATGTGCTGCTGCTGGATTCCACATTGTCGTCGCCCTTTGTGGCGAGGATGGCCGTTCATGTACGCGACAAAATGCCGAACTTGCCGATTTTTACGCTCCCCGACATTCATGGTGCCTTGATACGGGGCGCCGAGACCGGCAATACCGCGAACGGCAATGTCACGAACAGTGACCTGGCTGCGGCCGACACCATCGCGCAAACCATACTTTACACGCACGGCCGCCTTGGGTTGCAGCGCACACTGCTGCAAATGGCATTGAGGGACGATCTGACCGACCTGCACAACCGCCGGGGATTCATTGCGCTTGCCACCCAGCAGCTCACCTGGGCCCGCGACTCGGGGCAGCATATGGTGATGTTCTTCGCCGATTTGGATGGCCTCAAATGGATCAACGACCACTATGGCCACGGTGAGGGCGATCGAGCGATCTCGCTCGCGGCGGCGTGCATCAAGGAGACTTTTCGCAGATTCGATGTGACTGCGCGTTTGAGCGGCGATGAATTCGTGGCGTTGATCATGGAGGAACCCGGACGCAGTGCGGAAACTATCTGCCGCCGTCTGCAAATGAATCTGGCCGCTTGCACCGGCGCCGAAAACCCGTATGAATTGTCGATGAGCATCGGCGTGGCGCACTTCGATCCCGACAGACCCGTGACCCTGCAAGAGCTGATGAAGCAGGCCGATGCCGAGTTATATGAGCACAAACGCAGGGACCGCTTCGCAGCCTCGAAGGGTCATCGGCTGTCGGCGGCGGCGTCCGAGGTGAAGAACCCATCCGGGAGTCTCGCATTGATGACGCCCGGACCTCTCATAGAGCCGACCATGCCAAGGGGGTGAAAGTGATGCAAACCGGACAAACCGGACGAGCCGAACCACGCATGACCACCAATACCCTGGCGAACCTCGAGGCAGCCGACGAGCCTTCGATCAACGAGACGGCGGTTTTTGCGAACATCAGCGAACACGGAGCGCGCCTCATTACAGGCCGCCGTTGGTCTCAGGGTAAAGAGGTCATCGTCAGCGATTCCTTGGTGAATTTTCGAACCCGCGCCCAAGTCGTGTATTGCACACCGTATAGTGCGAGGCGCTTCGCCGTCGGTCTGAAATTCGATCTATCTCACGCCGTCGCGCAGCAACGCTTCGACCAAAGGGCCTCATAGTTCCGCCGGGGTGGAGCGCTGCGCTTTACTTCGCGGGCGCAGCGCCCCGTGCGGGCTCTATTCCCTTGGAATAGATCACAGTGCCGTCGAGCTTGACGATGATCGCATCGATGTCGTCGATGCGATTGTAGATCTCCATGGCTTTCTCCGGACCCAGCACGAACGCGGTCTTGGATAAGCCGTCGGTGCGGGTCGCGTACGGCCCGATGATGGTGGCGCTGCGCACCTTGCTCGCCGAATGGCCGGTGCGCGGATCGATGATGTGGTGGTAGCGGACTCCGTTCTCCTCGAAGTACCGCTCGTAGTCGCCCGAAGTCGAGATCGCCGCGTCGACCAACGGAATCCGGGTGATCACCTCGCCCGCACCTTTTCTCGGGTCACGAATCCCCACCATCCAGGGCTTGCCGAATCGATCCCCGATGATGCGGCTGTCGCCTCCGGCGGAGACATAGGCGCGGGTGAACCCACGCGCTTTCAGTATCTCTATGCCGCGGTCCACCGAGTAGCCCTTGGCGATGCCGCCGAGATCGATGCGCACCCCCTTCTGCGAGAATTGCACCGTCTGATTCTTGGAATCGAGCAGCACATGGCGAAAGTTGACCGCGGGCAACGCCTTGCCGATTTGCGATTCGTCGGGATGGATGTGTTTGCGGAAGTCATACATATAGCCGACGCTGGCGTAAGTGATGTCGAACGCGCCGTCGGTGATGACGGAGTACTCCTTCGCGGTGGTCAGCAAATCGAATAGCTCCTTGCTGATCCGCATGGGGCCGTCCGCGGCCTTGGCGTTGACCAGGGAAACCTCGCTGGTGGGCTTGTAGGTGCTCATCGACTCATCGATGTGCCTCATTTCCCCGAGCACCGCATCGATCGCCGGATCGGCCTGCGTCTCATCGTCCGCCCATAGCTCGACGGTGATCCGCGTACCCATGATGCCGTCGGTGACCCGGCGCACCCAGTCTGCGTGCGCCGGCGCGGCCAGGCATAGAAATGCCGCCAAATAGGCGGCGCTCGTCAGTCTCTGCCGTTTCATGGGGTCGAAGCCTAGCGGTTTCCGGCGGCGCGCGGAATGGCGGCGCTCATCGGTATGCGGCGGGTCGCCGCCATTGCGTGATCACCAGGGCGCTGCCCACCATGCCGCCCAAGTGGGCAAAATGTGCGACCCCGGCCGCAGTCCCGGTAACCCCCAGGTAGAGCTCGATCGCTGCGTACAGAGTCGCGAACAGCCATACCGGCATCGGAATGAGAAAATACACGGCGACCTTGCGCTTCGGAAACATGACGGCATAGGCCAGGATCAAACCGAAGACTCCGCCGGAAGCGCCGATCGTAGGCGCCGGCGGCGCGCCGAACAGCACGGGCACGAACAATTGAGTGAGCGCGGCGGTGACCACCGACGCGAAATAGCACGCGAGCAGGCGGCGCGGCCCCACGTACTGTTCGATACCGGTACCGAACACCCACAACCCCAGCATGTTGAACACCAGATGCGCCATGTTGTGGGTATCATGCAGGAAGGCATACGTAACGATCTGCCAGACCTGAAAATGCCACTGGGGGTCGATCGCCTGCAGCGGCCACAGAGCGAAGAGCCCTTCCAGCACTTCCGGCGACAGGCTCTGCAAGACGAACACCGCCGCGTTCGCAAAGATCAGGATTTTGACTGCGGAAGATTTCATAGGTAGGGACGCATTCTACCCGTCATGAAGGCCGACTCCTCGTGAAAGCGATATTTCTGGACTACGACACCGTGTCGAACGGCGATCTCGACGCATCCTCCTTGAGCGCAGCCGTCGACGATCTCGTGCTGTGCGCGTCGGACCCTGCGAAGACCGCCGAGCGCATTCGCGACGCGGAAATCGTGCTGTTGAACGGACTCGAATTGTCGCGCGAATCACTGCGCGGCGCCCCCCGCCTCAAATTGGTCGCGCTCGCGGCGACCGGTACCGACAATGTCGATCTGGCCGCGGCGCGGGAGCTGGGGATAGCCGTGTGCAATGTGCGCGGCTACTGTACGTCGTCGGTGGTACAGCACGTCTGGGGGCTGATTTTGAGCCTCACCCAGCACGTCGCCGACTATGCGCGGCTTGCAACCGACGGCTCCTGGAGCCAACATGCGCCGCTCATTGAAATGCGCCACCCGATCCGCGAGCTCGACGGCCGCCTCTTCGGTGTGGTCGGCTGGGGCGAATTGGGCCGCGGCGCCGCGCGGGTAGCGGAAGCTTTCGGCATGCGGGTCGCCGTCGCCAACCGCCGTGGCGGGAGTCCAATGCCTGACCGGGTGGAACTCGAGCGGCTGCTGGCCATCTCGGACATCGTTTCCCTGCACTGCCCGCTGAATGATTCGACGCGCGGCCTGATCGGCGCGCGCGAACTCGCGCTCATGAAGCCCGACGCCCTGCTGATCAACACGGCTCGGGGTGCATTGGTGGATGGCCGCGCGCTGGCCGCCGCGCTCCGAGCGGGCCGGCTCGGCGGCGCGGGAATCGACGTCCTGCCGCAAGAGCCGCCGCGGGACGACGACCCGTTGCTCGATCCGGATATACCGAATTTGGTCCTGACTCCGCACGTGGCGTGGGCGGCGCGAGAAGCCCGGCAGCGCTGCCTCGACGAGATGGCCGCCAATATCGCCGATTTCGCAGGCGGCGGACGCCGCTCGCGGGTCGTCTGACGACCCGCGGATCCGGTCGCGGTCCAGACCTTTGGCGCCGCCGCGCGCACTAGGAGCTTAGGAGCCTGTCTGACTAATGATGCGCCTGCTGCGGCCGCCCCACAGCGGCATCTTTTTGCGATCCTTTCGCTTACATAGTACCCACTATGCGCGCGAAACGATCGCAAAAATCTGCTCGCTGTGGGTCGCCCTCGCGACGGC
>Ga0209488_10000131_pt1 | contig 56348 bp, 46 predicted proteins | sample Rivendell_Oct201_8_FD_188349 | JGI IMG/M metagenome (GOLD analysis project Ga0209488, IMG submission 188349) | Vadose zone soil microbial communities from the Eel River Critical Zone Observatory, Northern California, USA -... | ecosystem: Environmental > Terrestrial > Soil > Vadose zone >...
CGCGCAGCTAGCGCCGCGCGACTGGCGCCGTCACATTTCCTTGAAACGATAGCCGACCCCGTAAAGAGTTTCGATCATATCGAAGTCATCATCGGTCGATTTGAATTTCTTGCGCAGCCGTTTGATGTGGCTATCGATGGTGCGGTCGTCGACATAGACCTGATCGTCATAAGCGGCATCCATGAGGGCATTGCGGCTTTTCACAACGCCGGGACGGCTTGCCAGCGCCTGCAAGATCAAAAATTCCGTAACAGTGAGAGTCACGGGCTCATTTTTCCAAGTACAGGTGTGGCGTTCCGGGTCCATGCGCAGCAAGCCGCGTTCGAGGACCTTGGCATCCACGTCCTTGGGAGTGGTGCCATCTTTCGGCGACACGCGGCGCAACACAGCCTTCACGCGTTCGACGAGAAGACGCTGCGAGAACGGCTTGCGAATGAAGTCGTCGGCCCCCATTTTGAGGCCGAACAATTCATCGATCTCTTCGTCTTTGGATGTGAGAAATATGACCGGCATGTCCGACTTCTGCCGCAGGCGGCGCAGTGTTTCCATGCCGTCCATACGCGGCATCTTGATGTCGAGGATGGCGAGGTCGGGGGGAGACGTCTTGAAACCATCAAGCGCGGAAGCGCCGTCCGTATAGGTCATGATGCGATAGCCCTCGGCCTCGAGCGCAATCGAAACCGAGGTCAGAATGTTACGGTCGTCGTCAACGAGAGCAATAGTTGGCATATTTCTGTCCGTGACAGCCCCAAGATCTTTGGCCGCAATCCTTCAGCCGCAAATCCAGGGACATTGATGCCCCGAGGCCTTGAAGCCCGGAAACGTGGGCCGAAGTGTGTCTATTCCTCGACAAATCCATGATTCGGCAAAGTGTTGCTACATTAGACCGATTGCCGCGTGAGTGCCAGGATCATATTGCGGGACGCCAGCGGCGCGGTGGTGAGCTGGCCTTGTTGCCAAATTTGGTGAAACCAGACAGGCTTCACTGGTGATGTACATGGTAAAGCCGGAGGTGTTCCTTGAATCCTGCACCTGAATTCAATTCAAAGGCGTCTGCCAAGAAGCTCCTGCGGGAAGGCCGAAGCGGCGCGCTCGCGAGCCTCATGCCGGGCTCGGGCGACCCCTATTGCTCACTCGTAAATATTGCGACCGCAGCCGATGGCTCGCCGCTCCTCCTGATTTCCAGGCTCGCCGTACATACCCGGAATGTGCTTGCCGACCACCGGGTGTCGCTCATGATCGACGAGCGCCGTGAGGGCGATCCGCTGCAAGGTGCGCGCATCATGCTCAGCGGAACCGCCACGGCAACCAGCGACCCCGATATCCGCCGCCGATACCTTGATCGCCAGCCGGAGTCCGTGATGTTTGCCGGTTTCGGGGATTTTTCGTTCTACCGGATCGCACTTAAAGGGGCCCACCTCGTGGCCGGTTTTGGTCGGATCGTCGACCTCGCACCCGACGATATTTTGACTACGACCGAGGATGCGGTCGAACTGGTGTCCGCCGAGCCCGATATCGTTGCCCATATGAACCAGGACCACACGGAAACCTGCCGGCTCTATGCCACAAGGTTGCTCGGTGCCCGCGACGGCGCCTGGCGCTGCGTGGGCTGCGACCCGGAGGGGCTAGAACTCCAGCTTGATCGGACGGCCTTGCGGTTGCCGTTTCCACAGCGCGTGTGCGCGCCCGGTGTGTTGCGGGCTGTGCTAAAGCAGATGGCAGATCAGGCGCGGGCGGCGTGACATCGAGCGTACGAAAAATTCTCATTCTCGGAGGCTACGGCACCTTCGGGGGACGGTTGGTCTTGCTGCTCGCCGATGCGACCGAACTGACGCTGGTTGTCGCCGGCCGTTCACTTGCAAACGCACAGGCATTTTGCGCGCCGCTCAAAGCGGCAGCGACGCTCGTCCCAGCCGTCTTCGACCGTGCGGGCGACGTCAAGGGACAATTGCGCGATATCAAGCCCGACGTCGTCGTTGATTCCGCCGGTCCGTTCCAACTCTACGGTAGCGACCCGTATCGGGTCGTGCGCGCCGCAATCGAACAAGGCATTCATTACATCGACCTTTCGGATGGTGCCGCCTTCGTCGATGGAATTGTACAATTCGATGCGGCCGCGCGGGATCGAGGCGTATTCATTCTTTCCGGGGCCAGCAGCTTTCCTGTGTTGACGGCCGCAGTTGTGCGGAGATTGATGGCGCCGTGCGGCAACGCGGGCTCAGCGCTTGTGCGACTGGACGCCGTCGCGGGCGGGATCGCGCCGTCTCCTTTTGCCGAGATTGGTTTGAATGTCATGCGTGCCATCACGAGCTACGCCGGCAAGCCCGTGGAGATCGTGCGCGACGGCCGAAGAGCTACGGCGCACGGGATCATCGACACCATGCGCTTCACCGTTGCGCCGCCCGGTCATGTACCGCTTTGGCGAAGGCGTTTCGCGCTTGTTGATGTTCCGGAATACAAATTGCTGCCGCAACTGTGGCCCGGCGTGCGTTCGATCTGGATGGGGGCCGGAACGGTGCCTGGAATTTGGTTGCGAGCGCTGATGCTGGTGTCCTTTTTGGTGCGCTTGAAGATTCTGCCGTCGCTGGTGCCGTTCGCCGAGTTGATTCATCGGACCCGTCATGCGCTGTCCTGGGGCGAACATCGCGGCGGCATGTTCATTGTGGTCAAAGGCGCGCTCGCAGATGGCGACGCGGTTGAGCGCTCGTGGCACATGATCGCCGAGGGCGATGACGGCCCTTTCATTCCATCAATGGCGGCCGCGGCGATCATCCGGCGCAGCCTCGCGGGGCTTGCGCCGCCGCCGGGCGCCCGCGCGGCGACCCGGGACCTTGAACTTGCCGACTATGAGGCTTTGTTCGCCAGCCGGAAAATTGTCACCGGAACCCGGCAGGATTTCCGGTCCGGCGAAAATGTGCCGCTCTATCGGCGCATCCTGGGCGGCGCCTACGATCTGCTGCCGGAACAGGTGCGCGTGATGCATGATCTCGATCGCGAACTCACGGTTGCGGGAGTTGCCACGGTAGATCGAGGTGCCGGTCTGCTTTCGCGCCTCGCCGCCCGTATTGTTGGATTTCCGCCCGCGGGACAAGACGTTCCCGTTGCGGTGACCTTCCTGGCGCGCGACGCAGGCGAGCTATGGCGGCGGCGGTTTGCCGGGCTTGCATTCGAAAGCCTGCAGGAGGAAGGCCGTGGCGGCAACGAAGGGCTCTTATGCGAACGCTTTGGGCCCATGAATTTTACGATGGCCCTCGTGGTCGATGGGGAACGGCTCCGGTTGTTGTTGCGGCGCTGGAGTATTCTGGGTGTTCCCATGCCGCTCGCGCTCGGGCCGCGCATCGACGCTTTTGAATTCGTCGACAACGGCCGATTTTGCTTCCACATTGAAATCCGTCATCCCCTTGCGGGGCTGATCGTGCGCTATCGCGGCTGGCTCGCACCATCGCTTGCGGCGTGACAATATGCGGTACCGATTGTCGAAGGATGGAACGCGACACACGTTGTGGAAAACGGCACATGGCAACAAACAACTCACTCGCGCGGCCTAACCGAAGGAAGAACTCCCTGCGTATCCAATTTGTCGCCTTGGCGGCGGCTGTTTTGGTTCCGGGCCTGCTGTTGGGCGGTTGGTTTGTGCTTACGTCGGCCCGTGCACAGGTGGGGCAGCTTGAGGTTCGCGCGGCGGATGAAGTGAGGGCCATCGCGGGAATGTTTGATCGCGAACTCACGAATGCGACCAATATTCTCACCGCGCTTTCGACTTCGCATTTCTTGCAGTCGGGCGACCTTAGGTCGTTTCACGATCAGGCATCGGAAGTCGCGCGGCGGCTCAACATTCGCGTCGTCCTGCGCGATGCGAACACGCGCCGCCAACTGCTCAATACAGGGACGCCGTGGGGCAGGCACTCCGCCGATTCCCTGACGTCGGGGCGCGCGCGACTTGAAGAAGATCTGGCGAAAACCGGGCAGACCTCGATATCCAATGTATACTATGTCGAGTCCTTGAAACAATTTATCGCCGCTGTGGCGATGCCGGTTCGACGAGACGGCGCGCACGTCTACACGCTCGCGATCGGCATCCCGGTTTCAAACTACGCTCGCGCCCTCGAACTCCGCCCCCTCCCGGCGGGTTGGATCGCCTCGGTCATCGATCTTGACGACAAGGTGGTAGCGCGATCATCCGCTCATGGCCATTTCGTCGGCAAGACGGAGGCGAGTGATGTCGGCTACGCCGAGGCGACCGATGCGGGCAACGGCCGTGCGCCCAATCGCCAGGGGAGCGGCGCCTTTCAGAGTTCGTACAAATCCGAGGTTGCGGGATGGCGAGTCATTATAACGATCCCGGACAATATCCTCGAAATGCCGGTCAGAGACGCGCTGACCAGATATGTTGCGACCGGGGCGGCCCTGTCGATTGCGGTATTGGGCCTTTCATTCTTTGCCGGCGGGCGCGTAGCGCAGTCGATGGGGACACTTGGCATTGAACGCCAGCCGACACGCGATGAGCTCCGTCTGCTATTTAATTCCTCTCTCAATGGTATCCTGGTTATTGATGAAAACCGCATCATCGTGCTTGCCAGCCCCCGGCTGGAAAATATGTTTCGGTACGAACCCGGGAAATTGATCGGCGAGCCGGTCGACAAGATATTGTCGGGCCGGTTCGAGTTTGCCGTCGGGCGAGCTCTGCCGGATTCGCAAGGTGAAGGACCGGGAGTGGGGCGACGCCAAGATGGCGGTGAATTTCCAATTGAGATGGGTTACAGTCTGGTCAAGATCGATGGCCGTAACTTCATTAGAGCCGCCGTCATGGATATATCGGCGCGCAAGCTCGCCGAGGAACGGCTGGCCAGTGCTATTGCGGAGCGCGAGCAGATGCGCAGGCGGTTGATGCAGGCGCAGGAAGATGAGCGGTTGCGTCTGGCGCGAGACCTGCATGACCAGACAGGGCAAAGTCTTGCTGCCGCAATGTTGGATCTCAAGGCCATAGAGCCGCTGATCGTCGAGGGCGGCCGCGGACGCTTGAGGGCCATTCAGATGCAATTTCATAACATCGGCCAGGCGTTGCACCGCGTGGCATGGGAGTTGCGGCCTGCCGCGATCGATGAACTGGGCCTTGCAAGTGCGCTTGCCAGTTATGTCGAGGAATGGAGCAGCAAGTTTGGGATCGAAGCCGATTTCCATTGCCGGGATACAAAGCTCGATGGAGCTCCTGTTGAAATCAGGACAACTCTCTACCGACTGGTGCAGGAGGGGTTGACAAATATCGTCAAGCACGCGCCGCAGGCTTCGTCAGTCAGTATCATTATTGACCGTTCGGATGATACATTGCGGTTGACGATCGAGGACGATGGTCCTGGTTTTGATCCTTTGGCACAGCGCACCGGCACCAGGGACGGAGGTCTTGGCATCGCGGGAATGCGAGAGCGGCTTGCGCTCCTCGGCGGTACGCTTGAGATTGAATCGACGATCGGCCGAGGCACGACCATCTATGCCCGTATTCCAATCGAGGCGGAAAGGTTGATTGCATGAATGTGCCGACCCGTATCACGCTTTGCGATGATCATCCGATCGTGCTCGCGGGGCTACGTAATCTCCTCACCGCTGAAAGCGACTTCGTGATTGTGGGTGAAGCCACCAATGGCATGGCAGCGTTGAAATTGATCCAGGAGGTTCATCCCGATGTTGCGATCCTCGATGATTCGATGCCGGAATTGAATGGGATCGCGGCAGCGCGCCAGTTGGCTACCGATTGTCCGTCGGTGAAGATATTGATTCTCACCTTCCACGAGGATCGGGCCCATCTCAAACAGGCGCTTGGCGCCGGTGTGGCGGGCTATGCTCTTAAGCGCTCGGCCGCGGAGCATCTCGTCCATGCCATCCGCGCTGTCTTGGCCGGAGGGCTCTATGTGGACCCCGCCGTCGCCAGCCGCATGTTCGAGACAAGTACGGGGCAACGGACAACACTGCCCGAAGCCATGCCCCAGTTGACCGAGCGGGAAGTTGAGGCCCTCAAGCTTACTGCACAAGGTTTCACCAACAAGGAAGCCGGTCGCCAGCTCGGAATCGGAGAAAAGTCGGTTGAAACCTACAAGGCGCGCGGCATGGAAAAGCTGGCACTCAAGACGCGCGCCGAGTTGGTGCGCTATGCGGCCGGTCAGGGCTGGTTCGACTAAGGGCCCGTCAAGAAATAACCGCTACTGTTGATGCGGGTGTTCCAGGTGCACTGCAGCATGACGCTGGGGTATTTTGCGGTGCACCTAGCCTGCGGCTGCAGATGGTCTTGGCAGGGAGCGCGTTCCCAATTATAGGTCGCCCACCTTGGGGCGGCCGCCATCGTGGCGCCGCCCGCACCTCAGGTGCGGTACCGAAGGGGAGCTTCTGGCGCCAGCTGGCGCCGGTGTTGTGAAATGTCGGTTCGGCTGTTTCTGGCAAATTTGATTGTGGAACCCGAATTCGAAAAAAACCGCAACAGAATCATAATATCGATGGCGTTCCTTTGATTTTGGGGTTCGTATCAAAGGGCACTTGCGGCGTTACGGACTTCAAGGACAGAGACACGAGCGGAGGATTTTGTGAAGGAAACGGGTCTGAGAAACAGCGCCCACGGGGCAGACAAATTCGGCTTCAAGGATCTTGAATCGGTTCATTGGAACCTCGAGGCCCCCCAGCTTTATGAGCACTCGTTAGCCGGTCATGAGGCGACCATCGTTCGGGGCGGTCCAATTTGTGCCGAAACCGGTGTCCACACCGGCCGCAGCCCCAAGGACAAGCACACGGTCGTGGACGCCGCGACCGAGAATACTGTGTGGTGGGATGGCAATCGCAAACTCAGTGGGGCCAATTTTCAGCTCCTTTACGAAGATTTCATCGCCCACGCCCGCGGCAAGCAGCTGTTCGCCCAGGATATGTACGGCGGCGCCGACCCCAAATATCAAATCAAGACCCGCGTTTTTACAGAATTGGCGTGGCATTCGCTGTTCATCCGGCAATTGCTGATCCGGCCCGACCGGTCGGAACTTGCGAACTTCGTGCCGGAATTCACCATCGTCGACCTGCCGAGCTTCAAGGCCGATCCGCAGCGCCACGGAACCCGATCCGACACGGTGGTTGCGATCGACTTCAGCCGGAAGATCATATTGATCGGGAATTCGTCCTATGCGGGCGAGATCAAGAAGTCTGTATTCACGGCGCTCAATTTCTACCTGCCGGCACAGGGCGTCATGCCGATGCACTGCTCGGCCAATGTGGGCAAGGCCGGCGACGTCGCCTTGTTCTTTGGCCTCTCCGGCACCGGTAAGACCACACTCTCGGCCGATCCCAACCGGGAACTCATTGGCGACGATGAGCATGGCTGGGGGCCGGACGGCGTGTTCAATTTCGAGGGCGGGTGTTACGCCAAATGCATCAAGCTTTCGCAAGAGGCTGAGCCGGAAATCTACGCGGCGACCAATCGGTTCGGGGCCGTGCTTGAAAACGTCGTGTTCGATCCGCAGACGCGGATTTGCAACTTTGACGATCAAACCAAGACGGAGAACACGCGCTCGGCCTATCCGCTCGACTTCATGCCCAATGCCTCCAAGACCGGCCGGGCCGGCCATGCGAAGAACATCGTCTTTCTCACTGCCGACGCTTTCGGCGTGATGCCGCCGATCGCAAAACTCTCGCCGGCGCAGGCCATGTACCACTTCCTTTCCGGCTACACCGCAAAGGTTGCCGGCACCGAAAAGGGACTGGTCGGCGTGGAGCCGGAGTTCTCGACGTGTTTTGCGGCGCCATTCCTGCCGCGCCCGCCGGGAGAATATGGCAACCTGCTGCGCGACTATATCCACAAGCACAAAGCCGACGTTTGGCTGGTCAATTCCGGCTGGACGGGTGGCATTTATGGTACCGGCCGGCGCATGCCGATCAAGGTGACGCGCGCGCTGGTGACCGGCGCGCTCGATGGATCGTTGCGCAACGCCAGCTTCCGCACCGACCCCTATTTCGGTTTCGCGGTGCCGACCTCCGTGCCTGGCATCGAGCCGCACCTGCTCTATCCAGTGAAAACCTGGGCCGACAAGGCAACGTTCGATGCGACCGCCCGCAAGCTCGTGCGCATGTTCCAGCAGAACTTCGTAAAATACGAGAAGCAGGTCGACGCCGAAGTGCTCGCTGCGGCACCGGAAGTGCGCATCGCGGCAGAGTAGCGCTAGCTGACGTGTCGAGGATTGAGGGCGGCGTTTGCGCCGCCCTTTTTTGCTGGAGCGTGTTCCATGCTGGTATTGGTGGTCGGGGCAGGTGTGGTTGGGCTGGCATGCGCGCGCGCAGCAGCCCTCAAGGGCCATGAGGTCATTGTTGCGGAGGCCCTCGACGTCATTGGCAGTGTCACCTCCTCGCGCAACAGCGAGGTGATCCACGCCGGCCTCTACTATCCGACCGGGTCGTTGCGCGCCCGCCACTGCACGCGGTCGCGGCGCATGCTTTACGACTATTGTGCATCGCATGGTGTGCCCCACCGCAAATGCGGCAAGCTGGTGGTGGCGACCAAAGAAAGCGAAATCGCGCGGCTCGAGGCGGTCCACAAGCAGGCGGTCATCAATGGCTGCGAAGGAGTGGAATTGATCGATCAGGCGGAAGCCAGGATAATCGAACCGGACGTCTTCTGCCTCACTGCCATGCGTTCGCCCGAGACCGGCATCATCGACAGCCATTCCTATATGCGGGCGATGCGGGGCGACCTCGAAGACCGGGGCGGGATGGTGGCGCTCAACACAAGAGTCGAGCGCATCGTGCGTTCCAAAGGGAGCTTCGAGGTGCATTTCGGCGGCGATGAGCCGATCTCCGTCGATGCCGTTATAAATGCGGCGGGGCTCGGCGCCCAGAAGCTGGCCAGCGTAACGGAGGACTACCCAAGCGGGCGCGTGCCGCGGCTCGTGCTCGCCAAGGGAAACTATTTCAGTTACGCGGGAAGGCCGGTTTTCACGCGCCTCGTCTATCCGGTACCGGTACCGGGCGGCCTCGGCGTCCATGTCGTACTCGACCTTGCGGGGCGCATGCGGTTTGGTCCGGACGTGGAATGGATCGACCAGGAAAACTATGACGTGGCGGCCACGCGTGCGTCCGATTTCTACGCGCGTATCCGCGACTATTGGCCGGCTCTGCCGGACAATTCGCTGGTGCCCGATTATGCCGGTATAAGGCCCAAATTGACCGGACCCGGAGAGCCGGCTGCGGATTTCATGATCGACGCGCCGAGGGATCATGGCGTGGCGCGCCTCGTGCAATTGTTCGGAATTGAATCGCCGGGCCTTACCGCCTCGCTCTCGCTCGGCGAGACGGTGGCGTCCTATCTCGAAAGCTGAACGCGCTTGCTGGCGGCTGCGGGTTCCTGACGTGGCATTGCCTCGATTGCCGGACGTGGTGTTGCCTCGCTTGGCGTGATCCTCGCTGCTGCAAGGTGCTGGCGAAGTTCGGCAGACAATCCGCTGTAGGAACCGATCGGCGTGAACCTGGCACTTTGCTGGCGCCCGCCATTACCATTATAGGCGACGAAGCCATCATTGGTGGCGACGATGTCGCCCGCGCGCAGTGTCGGATCGTCATTTGCGGACGCCGTCACGAGACCGAAGGAATCTTTGCCGTTGCACGTGCAATTCGCGACGATCCGGTCACGAAACGCGAAGGCGTTTGGGAGGTCGCTATAGCGCGCGCCGTCAGAAGCGGTGGCGTGGGAGATCGTGCCGCCCGAAAAGGTTTTTGTGCGCGTGGAGGGGCAAACGGCACCACAGACCTGGGGGGCGTTTGCGCCACTTGACCGTTGGATTGGAAAGAAGCGTCCGTCGCACAGGCGCACGCAATAGGCGACCGATGATCCCTCAAATCGCGGAGCCGCATCCGGGCGGGTTTCCTGGCCATTCGGGTCGCCATAGGAACTTGCTCCGGGAGGCAGGCCCGGACGTCGCGGCGCACCAAACAGGAAATCGAAAATTCCCTGTGCGGAGGCCGGTGCGGCCGGCAAGGCGACGCCAAACGCGACCAAACCGGCGAGAGCGATGATTTTGGGGGAACGGAGACAAGCCCCGTAAAACGGGGTCGTTCGGACATGAGAATTCACTATACGCAACTCCAACAGACGCAACAACACACACTGCTTCGTGCGTCCCGGTAAGGCTACGCACGATTGCTCAACTTAGCACGTATTGGGGCAACCCCGACCAGAACCCCAGAGTTGCAATACTACGGGTCGAAAGTAAACGACCGATGATCGCGGCGCGTCCCAATATTTTATTTTTACATAAAAATTGAAATTAACACGATGTGAAATGTTTTAGGGTGGTTAACGGGGGGCGTTCCGATATCGTTAACGTTGCCGTTCCTGGACATCCTTGACCTTGATCGCGTCCCTGACCTTCTCGATCACGGCCGGGGAGGGGCTGGCGATGCGTCCCGCGATCTCCTGCAATTCCTCGCCGGCCATCGGGTTCAAATACATATTCGCCTTGGCGGCGGATTCGATGAATTGCGGATCGCGCATCGTGTCGTCGAAGGCCTTGCGCAGCGCCCGCACACGGTCGGCTGGAACGCCTGGCGCGGTGAGGATGGGGCGGCCGACCGCGATGTCGCCGGAAAGGATATCGAGAATCTCACGCTGTTCGTCGGTTTGGCCAAGTTCACGCCAAAGCGGAACATCCGGCAGATCGACTTCCCGGCGCGGGCCGATCTGGAACAGAATGTTGACGAGGCGTTCATTGAGCCATCTGGAACTGTTCGCCTTCAGGGAGGCCCAGGAATCGCTGCCACGGCCGTCGACTTCCCGGCGTTCGACCGCAAGATTGATGTCGCCGCCGCCCGGATAGCCGGACACGATACGAAACTTCGTGCCGAGCAGATTGTTGGACACCTGCGGATAGAGCACTGAGGGTGAACTTGCGCCGGTGGAACCGATGGCGAGGGGTTTGTGTCTGGCGTCCTCGATCGAGCGAACGCCGGTCTGCGCCCAGACGAACAGGATGTTGTTCACCACCACCATGTTGCCGATCCAATTGAACCGGCGCGCGTCGAACTGGATGCCGGCCGCCCCAAGCGCCTGGTCGACGGGTGTCGATTGGCTCAACATGGCGATGGCGGTGCCATCGCGCGGCGCGACATTGAAAAGCCAATTGGCGGCGCCGCGGCTGCCGGCACCCGGCATGTTCTGGGCGATGACGTTCGGGTTTCCCGGAAGGTTCTTGCCGATGAACCGGGCAAGCAGGCGCGCATAGGTGTCATAGCCGCCGCCGGTGCCGTAGCCGATGACGAGATTGATGCGTTTGCCACGATAGAAATCGGCGACGTCGTCGGCCCGAGCGCCGGTGCCGAGGAGCAGCGTTGCGGTGATGGCTGCGGCGGTCGTGCGAAGAATGTTCATCGTTGGTACCTTAAGGCGAAGGCCGAAACCCCGCCTCATAATAGGCGGAAAGGTCGCTGCCCAGCCATTCTGTCGGGATTGTCTTGTTGTTGGCCTGCTGGCTTGCCTTCTTGTAGAGGATGCCGCCGGCGGCGGCGAATTGAATCGCCAGGCCGGAATTGTTCTTGAAATAGATGATGCCCTTGGTCGTTTCGCTGCGGTCCGGCTGCCTGACCTCGGCTTTGCCGTTGAGCAGGGCGCCAAGTTCGTGAATCTGGTCCTCGCGGATCACGCCATTGCGCAAAGGCTCTAAGAGCTCGGTCTGGTCGTTGTCAATCACGCTCTCCCAGTCATTGACGATGACTGAATTGGCGCGCTCATACGTCGCCAAGTCCACTTCGGACCGCTTGTTGGTGACGTCGGAATTGGCGATCGAAACGACCAGTTGACCATCCTCGAGCCAGTTGCCGTCGAATACCGGCTTCATCGCCGTCGTGGCGCAGCACACGATATCGGCGCCCGCAACCACGGATCGCGCATCATCGGCGGCGACTATTTTCATGCCGTCGCGCGCCAAGTCGCGCATCATGTCGCGTACGAAGGCCGCGCGATGCTCCGCGCTCGGGCTATAGACATTGACGTGGCGGATCGGCCGCACACAGGCGATGGCCTCAAGCGCGGCGCGCGCCTGTTTGCCGGTTCCGAAAAGTCCGAGAGTCGAAGCGTTCTTGCGGGCAATCTGGTCGACAGCGAGACCGGTCGTTGCGCCGACGCGGATTCCAGAGAGCTGGAATTCATGCATGAGGGCGAGCGGCTCCGCCGTCTCGATGCTGTAGAGGATGACGATGCCCCAATTGAAGGCTTTGGGATTTTCATAGAGCCGCCGGTCGACCTTGGCGCTCGGCGGTTTGATCACCTGCGAACCCGCTCGTACGCAGGCGATGCCATAGGAGGGGACGGCTCCGACATGGACATTGGCCATGTACTTGCGTTCCGGGTCGGGGTGCTGCGCCAGATAGCGCATGCGCGGCCGATTGACCGCGACGCCATTGGCGAAATCGCGAAAGGCCGTGCGCATCGCCTCGATGCACTCCTGCATGGAAAGGAGCCGCTTGACGTCGTCGTCCGTGATGATGATGGTCACCGTCAATGCGCCTCTTCCCAATTCCCTGCTGCGCGTGCGTCGACTTGCAGCGGCACCGATAGCGACATGGCCGGCATCGGGGCTTCTTCCATCACCTTCTTGACGACTGGCAAGGTCTTGTCGACTTCGTCTTCCGGAATTTCGAAAATCAATTCGTCGTGGACCTGCAAGAGCATCTGTGCGCTGAGATTCTTTTTCGCCAGCGCTTCCTCCATCCGCACCATGGCACGGCGGATGATGTCGGCGGCGCTGCCCTGCAGGCGCGCATTGATGGCGGCGCGTTCATTGAAGGCACGGATCGAGGGATTGGAATTGCGGATGTCCGGATAATGGCACTTGCGCCCAAAGAGCGTGAGCACGTAGCCGTTCTTCTTGGCGAAGGTTTTGGTTTCCTCCATGTAGTCGCGGATGCCGGGGAAGCGCTCGAAATATTTCCTGATATAGGCGCCGGCTTCTTCGCGTGCGATGCCAAGCTGGGCCGCCAGCCCGAAGGCGGAGATGCCGTAGATGATTCCGAAGTTGATTGCTTTGGCGCGGCGGCGGACTTCGCCCGGCATGTCCTTGATGGGGACGCCGAACATTTCGGACGCCGTCATGGCATGGATGTCGAGGCCGTCGCGGAAGGCTTGTCTCAACGTTGCGATATTGGCGATTTCGGCAAGCAGGCGCAGCTCGATTTGCGAATAGTCGGCGGAAGCGAGCTTCATGCCCGGCATGGCGATGAAGGCGCGCCTGATCTTGCGGCCCTCTTCGGTGCGGATCGGAATATTCTGCAGGTTCGGTTCGGACGAGGACAAGCGGCCGGTCGTGGTGGCGGCCAGCGCGTAGCTCGTATGGACACGATGAGTGCCGGGATTGACGTAGCCCGGAAGCGCATCCGTATAGGTCGAGCGCAGTTTCGACACCTGCCGCCAGTCGAGGATTTTTTGCGGCAAGACCTGACCCTGTTCGGCCAGATCTTCGAGCGCGCGCGCGCCGGTCGCCCATTGTCCGGTCTTGGTCTTGGCGCCGCCAGGCAGCCCGAGCTTTCCGAATAGGATGTCGCCGATTTGCCTGGGACTCCCTGGATTGAGCGGTTCGCCGGCGATTTCCTGGATTTCCGCTTCGAGCCCGGCGGCGCGCTGGGCGAATTCGCCCGAAAGGCGAGAGAGCACCTGCCGGTCGATCGAAATGCCGCGCCGTTCCATGCGCGCCAGCACCGCAACCATCGGTCGTTCCAAAGTTTCGTAGACGGTGGTCATATGTTCGGCGACGAGGCGCGGCTTGAGCACGCGCCAGAGCCGCAGCGCCATGTCGGCATCTTCGGCGGCATATTGCGTAGCTCGGTCGACGGGAACGCAATCAAACGTGATCCGTGATTTGCCCGTGCCGGTGACCGCATCGAAGTCGATATTGACATGATCAAAGTAGCGCCTGGACAACGGATCAAGGCCGTGATCCGAGCGGCCGGCATCGAGCACATAGGACATCAGCATCGTGTCGTCGCAGGGCGTGACCGCAATGCCGCGCGTTCCAAAGACCTGCAAGTCGAACTTCAGGTTTTGACCCACCTTGAGGACGCTTCTGTCCTCAAGCAGCGGCTTCAGGGCGGCAAGTGCGTCATTCTCGGAAATCTGGTTTTCCGCGATCGAGCCGGCAAACAAGCCGCCGCTTATGCCGTCGCCGCCTTCGCGATGGGCGAGCGGCACGTAACAGGCCTCGTTGGGCGCTAGCGCAAGCGAGAAGCCACACAGGGTCGCCTGCATGGGATCGAGGCTCGTCGTCTCGGTGTCGATGGCGACCACGCCCAAATCCAGCGCACGCGCAATCCAGGTCTTGAGTTGATCCAGCGTGCGCACGGTCTCGTAACGCGAGCGATCGACCTTGCTGTTGTGCGAAGCATCACTGCGTGTGGTCGCAAGCATCCGCGGCGTGATCTCGCCCTGCTGCTTATTCGGCTGCGCGCCCTGTGGCTTGAGCTCGCTCCCCGGGCGGGTGACAGGTGTTCCCGTTCCGGCGGGTTCAAGCGTTGATTCCTTTGGCTCCGTATCTACAGAAACAGGCGCGGCTTTGGGTAACACACGCAACGCTGGATCAGCTTCAATTTGCCCCGTTTCAATCTTGGCAAATTCCGCGACACGCTTGGTGAGCGTCGAAAACTCCATGGCCTTGAGAAATGCAACGAGTCGCTTGTAGTCGGGGTCATGTACCGCGAGGTCGGCAATCGGCACGTCGAGCGGCACATTGGTGTCGAGCGTCACCAATCGTTTTGACAGTGTCGCTTGGTCCTTACCGTCAAAAATCTTCTTTAAAGTTCCACCCATGACGCGAGAAACGCTGCGGACACGCAGCAGCAATTTGCAGAACTCATTGCCCGCACGCGCGAGTTTTTCGATGGTTTCCGAGTCGGCCGTAGGGTTGCCTTTCTTGTCCAACGGGAGGTCGCGGACGCCAAAGCGCGCAGACAACAGCCGTGTCACCTGTACGGCCGATCCGGCCTTCACGGATTCGTTCGCCAGAGCATCGAGTTCCTTCTGGAGCTGCCCGAGCGTTTCGCCAAGACGGGATTCCAGGATCGCGGCATCTGCACTCAGGATGAAATCAAGCAAGCCCAATTCGTTGATCAGGGTTGCGGCGGCCTTCGGCCCGATACCCGCAACGCCCGGAACATTATCGACCGAGTCGCCGATCAGCGCCTGCAGATCGATCATCTTGTCGGGGGTGACGCCGAATTTGTCGACCACGCCGGCAATGCCGGTCCTGGTGTCCTTCATGGTGTCATAAAGGACGACGCACTCATTCACGAGCTGCATCAAGTCCTTGTCGGACGAAACGATCGTCATCGTGGCGCCCGCTTCGCATGCTTGCCGTGTGTAGGTTGCGATCAGGTCGTCGGCTTCGAAACCTGCCTGCTCGAGACAGGGCAGGTCGAAGGCGCGCACCGCGTGACGGATCAAACCGAATTGCGGGATCAGGTCGTCGGGCGGATCAGGCCGGTGGGCCTTGTAGTCCGGGTAAAATTCGGTGCGAAACGTTTTCTCCGATTTGTCGAACACGACCGCAAGATGCGTCGGGCGCTCCTCCGGCTTCATGTCGCGCAAGAGCTTCCAAAGCATATTGCAGAAGCCGAAGACGGCATTGAGCTGCAACCCGTCCGATTTGCGGGTCAGCGGGGGCAAGGCATGGTAGGCGCGGAAAATGTAGCCAGAACCGTCGACCAGGAAGACGTGATCGCCCTTTTTGAGCCCGGCCGCCTGTGCAGGGGGGGTGGGTGCCGTAGGCACCGTGTCGGCGATCGCCGTGGCGCTCGGCGGATTGGCTGGTTTGGGGTCCTTTGTCATGCCCCGGACTTAACATTCCGGGGGCCAAATCGCCACCGGGTTCGCCGTTTGGTCCTGGGGCCTTTTCGGCAAAGGTGTGCGGACGTGGCAATGGTTTCGACCGGGCTACTGGACCGCCCGGTGTAATACATCGCCGGCGCCGCTAAGGCCCTTTGGTGCCGGCCATGATGTTGTCCGTGGTCACCAACCGCCTTGGCACCAATACTATTGCGACGGCTGTTGCGCGGTTCGCAACTCCATCGGCGCCTTCGGCGCCAGCCAGAAACGTTCCGGCCGCTCGAACATGAAGCGGAACCAAGTGTGCCGAACCGCCCAGTAGATCAACAGTGCCCCCACGACTCCCGCGATGGTGACGAGGGCCGATAGGGTGCCGATGTCGCTGATCCAGCCGAATTTGAGGAGGACCGAGCGGGTGGCCGCCATCGGCAGGAAGAACGCGAGGTAGATGACGATCGAGTTGGCGCCGCAATACCGCAACGGCTTGAACCAGCCGCTTTGGGCCAAAAGGGCGGAGAGCGAGACCACCGCGGCTGCGCCTGCAAGCCCGAGCACAAGCGACATGACGGGAAGTTCGGCCAGCCCGTTGAAAACCAGTAGCCCGTTGACGATGCCCCATGCGATGAGGCCGGCCAATGTCATTGCGGGGGCGCTTTGGGCCGTTTCGGCCAATGTGAAGACACGCGCCGCGAACAGATAGCCGATATAGAAGAACACGAATCGGCTCGCGAATTCATCGATGACGGTGTGGCCGGTATGGATCGCGGCAGTGTGCAGCGCGGCGGCTACGGCCAGGACGGCGTAAGACGGGATGCGAACACTGCGCGCGAGCTTGGTCACCACGAAGAAGATCGGCAGGAGATAGATGAACCAGAGCGTGCCAAACGGTTCCCAGAATGACTCGATGTAAAGCCACGCCGTGCCGAGCGCGCCATGCTCATTTATGAAAATGGGTGCTTTCACCGCGAACTGGATCGCGGTCCACAGCAGGTAGAAATAAACGAAATGGAGAACTTTGCGATCGAGATAAGTGCGCCAATCGCGGTCGATCACCTGCGCCAGGAACAGGCCGGAGATCAGGAAGAAATCAGGCATGCGAAATGGCTTGGCAAAGGCGACGACCGTATGCAGCCAGCCCTCCTGTCCGGCGGCCTGCCCGACGCCGAGCGTCGAATGCATCATCACGACGAAAATGATGCAAAATCCCTTGGAGTAGTCGACCCAGTCGACGCGCTGGCGTGTCGTGGTATTGCCGGTGGTATGCATGGGGGCCGTTCCGGTTTGCAATTGGCCCCAATACCGCGAAAGGAGTTGCATTCCGCTTTACGAACCTCGCGAATGACACTCGATTGGTTAATTCAGTGTTAACCATGCGGTTTAACTAAGTGTTAACCATCATGCCCTTTGAGACTTCCCTTCCCATTGATGAAGCGCTGCCGGAATTGACCGCGGCGCTGCGCGCAGGTTCGACCGCCGTGCTGGTTGCGCCGCCCGGTGCCGGCAAGACCACACGGGTGCCGCTGGTGCTGGCGCAGGAACCGTGGAGCAACGGCGCTAAGATCATCGTGCTGGAGCCGCGCAGACTCGCGGCCCGTGCGGCCGCTTCACGCATGGCGGCGACGCTTGGCGAACCGGTTGGCGCCACAGTCGGGTACCGCGTCCGGTTTGGTTCAAAAGTGTCGCGCAAGACGCGGATCGAGGTCGTCACCGAGGGGATATTCACCCGCATGGTGCTTGACGATGCCGGGCTCGACGGTGTCGCGGCGGTATTGTTCGACGAATTTCACGAGCGTTCGCTGGACGCCGACCTCGGCCTGGCTCTGGCCCGCGATGTGCAACTGGGCTTGCGTGAGGATTTGCGGCTCCTGGTGATGTCCGCCACCATCGACGGCGCGCGTATTGCACGTGCCTTGGGCGATGCACCGGTGATCGAAAGCCAGGGCCGCGCCTTCCCGGTCGACACACGCTATGTGGGGCGTGATCCGCGCACCCCCATTGAACGTGAAGTTGCCGACACGGTGGCGCGGGCGCTGCGCGCCGAATCCGGATCGGTGTTGGCGTTTCTTCCTGGTGCCGGCGAAATCCGCCGGACTGAAACCTTCCTGCGGGAGCGGATTACCGATCCTTTGGTCGACATCGTTGCTCTATATGGTGCGCTCGACGCAACTGTGCAGGATCGCGCCATCGCGCCTGCGCCGGCGGGACGGCGCAAGGTCGTGCTGGCGACGTCGATTGCCGAGACCTCGCTCACGATCGAAGGTGTGCGCATCGTGGTGGATTGCGGATTGTCGCGCGTGCCGCGTTACGAGCCCGACGTCGGATTGACGCGGCTTGAAACTGTGCGGGTCTCGCGCGCATCTGCCGACCAGCGCCGTGGCCGCGCCGGACGCACCGAGCCCGGCGTCTGCTACCGGCTCTGGGATGAGCCGCAGACCGCGTCGCTGCAGGCGGCACAGGATCCTGAGATTCTCAGCGCCGATCTTGCAAGTCTTGTTCTCGATCTTGCGCATTGGGGTGTCGCTGATCCGGCCGCGCTTAGCTTTCTTGATCAGCCGCCGCGTGCGGCGCTGGCCGAAGCCAGGTCGCTCCTGGTGTCCCTTGGAGCGATCGAGGGCGACGGGCGCATGACCGACATGGGCCGGCAGCTTCGGCAATTGCCGTTGCCGCCAAGGCTTGCCCGCATGGTCGTGAGCGCCGCGAAATTGGGGGAGGCCGAACGGGCAGCCGAAATTGCTCTCCTGCTGACCGAGCGCGGCCTTGGCGGCCAAGACGTCGATCTTGCGCATCGCTTCGACGCGCTGCGGCGTGATCGTTCGCGCCGGGCCGACGAGGCGAGGGCAATGGCGCGGCGCTGGGCGGAACTCGCGGGTTCGAAAGACGGCGCAGCCGAAATTTCTCCCGGCGTCCTACTGGCGCTTGCTTACCCGGATCGTGTGGCGCGCAACCGCGGCGCCGGCGGCGCAGCCGCCGCATTCGTGCTTGCCAACGGGCGAGGTGCCTATGTGGAGCCAACTTCCGCATTGGCGCGCGAGCCATATCTCGCTGTTGCGGAGATTTCGGGGTCGGCAGCGCTTGGGCGCATCGTGCTCGCTGCCGCTCTTACGTTGACGGAGATCGAACAGCATTTTTCGGAAAAAATTGAAAACCGCGATGAGATCTCGTTTGACGAAAAGAGTTTGAGCTTGCGCGGGCGGCGGCTGCGCCGATTGGGCGCCGTGACGCTCACCGAACAGACGATGCGGGTTGAGGCTTCGGAGGCCACCGCACGGATGCTGGCGGAAGGTATTGCGCGGGTTGGAATCGACCGCCTGCCTTGGAGCAAGGCGCTTCGACAATGGCGTGACCGCGTGATGTTCCTGCGGCGCCAAGAGGGCAAGGATTCTTTGGGTGACGAATGGCCGCAACTATCGGACGCGGGGCTCGCCGCCACGGCCGCCGGCTGGCTAGCCTCGGCACTCGACGGCAAGACCGCGCTGGCGGATCTTGGTGCCGAGAATTTGAGCGAAGCGTTGCACGCCATGCTGCCGTGGAAACTCAAGCAACGGCTCGATGACGAGGCGCCGACGCACTTCGCGGCGCCGTCCGGCTCCGTAGTGCCAATCGATTATGAGGCGGAAGAAGGCCCCAAATTGTCGATCCGCGTGCAGGAATTGTTTGGGCTTGCGCGCCATCCCACCGTGGCGGGGGGCCGCGTGGCGCTTGTCGTCGAACTGCTCTCGCCGGCGCATCGGCCCGTGCAGGTGACCCGCGATTTGCCCGGGTTCTGGCGCGGCAGCTATGGGGCGGTCAAAACCGAAATGAAGGGGAGATATCCACGCCATCCATGGCCCGACGACCCCCTGACGGCTCCACCGACGCGGCGCGCGAAGCCCAAGGGGCAATGAAAGAACAATCTATTGTTCTTTCATTAGATCGTATTTGATCAATCGGGCTTACGCGTTGGTCATCAGAAGTTGAAAGGGTGTGAGATACCGTAAGCTTCAGTAGGCTGAATTTGGTATTCGAGTGTTGGGTTCGGACGATTTTATGAGTTCTGAAACTGTCAGATCGGAAATGGTGAAGCATGACTCGTGTGTTCATTATAGGTGCGGTGTTCATGGCGTTGGTCGTGGTGGCGGTACAACAATTGGAGAAGGTTGGCCAGGTGCCGCCCTCTGCTGCCATGGTCAAGCCCAACTCGCCGCCCGCCCCCGCCAATTCGCGCACCATGGTGATCAAGGCTGGATCCGGCGGGCACTTCGAGGTCGATGCTCGCGTCGATGGGCGTCGCCTGGCGATGATTGTCGATACCGGGGCCTCGCAGATCGCGCTGCGTGCAAGCGATGCAGCTCGTGCGGGCTTCCATCCTGCGCAGCGCGATTATTCGATCAAGGTGATGACTGCGAACGGCGAAGGCCGTGCCGCGCGCGTGGACCTCGGCAGGGTCGAGCTCGGAGATATCGTGGTACGTGACGTCGTGGCGATCGTCATGCCCGACGAAATGTTGGCGGTTAACCTCCTCGGCATGTCCTTTCTGTCGCGCGTGCGCTGGTCACACGAGCGCGGAAACTTGGTTCTCGAGCAGTAGATGCTCATCCCGCACCTTCGAGGGCGGAACTAAGAGGATACATCATTCTCGGCATTCTCTACGAAAGCTTCATTCACCCTTTGACCATCCTTTCGACGCTGCCGTCCGCCGGCATCGGCGCGCTGTTTGCACTGCGGATGGGAAGCATGGATTTGTCCGTGATCGGCATTATCGGGATCATATTGTTGATCGGCATCGTCAAGAAGAACGGCTTCATGCTGGTCGACTTTGCCATAGCGGGCGAACGTGACCGCCACTTGCCGCCGCTCGCGGCCATCCGGGAGGCCTGCCTGATGCGTTTCCGCCCGATCCTCATGACAACGGCGGCCGCAATGCTGGCGGGCGTGCCGCTCGCGATCGGTCATGGCACCGGCTCGGAAATGCGTCAGCCGCTGGGCTATGCCATGGTCGGCGGTCTCGCGGTCAGTCAAATCCTGACGCTCTAAAATCCTGACGCTCTATACGACCTCGGTCGTATATCTCTATCTGGATCGCCTGCAAGCGTGGCTGTTCGGCACCAAGAATGGTCGCGATGGTGAGCTTGAGACCGTCCACACCGTCGCCGCGGAAGGATGATGTGGGCGCCGTTGCTTTCGGCCTCGCATCGGCTCAAGGAATTCGATAAAATTCCAGCATGACCCTTGACGAAATCATCCTCGCGCTCAAATCGCCGGATGCGCCGCCGGCGGCAGCCCTGACAGCCGGCGTGGCGATGGCCGACGAGTTGGCGCCGCTTGTCTATGCTATTGCCGACAAGTTTTCCGATGGCATCTACCTCTTGCCGGGAGAAAACGCGACGCTCCTTTACGGCCTTTACATTCTTGCGGCCGCAAAACATCCGGAATTGCTCGACTCTGTGATGGCGATGATCGAACAGCCCGAGAGCGAACTCGATCAACTTTTTCCCAATCGCATTGCCACTTGCCTGACACAGCTGTTGCTCAGCGTCTGGAATGACGATACCGACGTGCTGTTCCAGGCGATCGAGCACGCCAACTTGATACCTGACGCGAAGTGGGCTTTGTTCGATGTGCTTGCCCGCCTGACTTTCGATGGTCGCATCCCGCGTGCACGCACGATTGCATTCCTCGAACGCCTTGAACGCGAGGACTTCATCGAAGATGGAGATTCAATCTGGTGGGGATGGGAAGAGGCGGTTATCAAGCTAGGCATCACGCAGCTTGAACCGGGGCTTCGCCGGGCGTGGTCGAAAGTCATCAATGAGCAGCTTACCGAAGAGGAGCGTGCCGCACGCCTTGCACGGATGAATCGGGCGGCGGCCGATCCGGCGGATCGAAGCCAGTTCGAGGCGGACCTCGTGTGGTCCGTCGAAGACCCGGTGGAGGCGCTCGCCTGGGTCGAAAAGCAGGCGAAGGTGCGCGAGGAGTGGATGGCCGAACGCGAGACCGAGTTGGGCCTTGCGGATGAAGAGGATCCGGCCGATGCCATTCGTTTGACACACATCGAAGAGAACTGGTTGGAGGGGTTTCTCATCAGCAGCCACGTGCCGGAGACCACAATGACGTTTGAGGAGCTCGACGGCATGGTCACTGCGCTGGCGATCGGGCCGGTGACCGTCCTGCCCTCGCAATACCTTCCGGAAGTCTGGGGAGCAGACGGCGAGACCGGGCCCGAATGGGACAGCACCGAGCAGGCTGAGTACTTCATGAGCCTGCTGACGAAGCACTGGAACGCCATCGCGGCGCGCCGTGACGCCGACGCCCCGCATGATCCGTTTATTTGCGAATTTGACGAAGTCGACCTGGGCCAGTGCTGGGCCGAGGGCTTTATGGCCGGGGTCGCACTGGGCGAGGGCAACTGGGATCGTCTGTTCGATGACGAGCGTGCGATCGAGATAAGTATGTCGATCGTCGCGCTCGCCGGAGAGGATCACGAGATGTTTGTCGAAGGCATCACACCGGAGATGCGCACAGCGATCGTGGAGCGACTGCCCGTCATTCTACAGGTCGTCGCTGCCTATTGGCGAGATCCGGACTGGCAGCCACCGCGCAGCGAGCCCGTTCGATCCACGAAGGTGGGAAGAAATGAGCCTTGCCCGTGCGGCTCGGGCAAGAAATTCAAGCGATGCTGTGGCGCCAATCCGCCACCGACGCTGCACTGACGAGCCAATCGTCGGGAGGTCCACGCTTTCAATCAGGTGACGTATGGCGGAAGATGGCGAATGGAATCGCAAGGGCGCAACCCTTAGCGACGTGACGGCCGAGAAAGAATATGGGGTGACCCGCGATTTCATCGTGAAGGGTATCAAGGCCGGCAAGCTTGAATACCGAGACGGATCCATCTGGGGCAACCCCTACCTTCGAATCCTGAGAAGCCAGCTCGAAACATACATCGCGAAGCAGCTTGGTTCGGAACACTTGGGGAGCAAGAAGTCCCAGACCGAATTGCGTGCCATCAACAAGGAGATCGCTGGGCTGAGGAAGAAACTGGCTGCACTGGAAACGCGGCGGGCTGCACTGGCGCCCGCGATCAAGAAATAGGCAAAACGACCATTGCCTGACCACGAACGTCTTGGTGCTCTCGATTGCCTGGGCAATCGCCCGGCCCAGCGTTCAGGCTTCTTCAATACCAATCTGCTATAATCTCCAATCGCCCAAAACCACTTGAGGACTTGATGTTTCCCACACCGAAGCATGCACTTTCGCCCAATACCTACGCCTATGAATCCGAGCCGCTGGTCAAGCCGACCGGCTTTCGCGAATACGACGCGCGCTGGCTGCTGGGGGACGAAATCAACCTGATGGGTGTGCAGGCTCTCGGCATGGGGCTTGGCACGCTGATCCGCGAACTCGGCCAGCGGCCTGAAATCGTCACGGCGCATGACTTTCGCGGCTATTCGGCCTCGGTGAAATACGCTCTGGTATCGGGTCTTCTGGCGGCGGGATGCAAGGTCCACGACATCGGGCTTGCGGTCACGCCGATGTCCTATTTCGCGCAATTTGCGCTCGACGTACCTTGCGTCGCCATGGTGACGGCGTCCCACAACGACAATGGCTGGACCGGCGTGAAAATGGGCGCCAACCGGCCACTCACGTTTGGGCCCGACGAGATGACCAGGCTCAAGGAGATCGTGCTCGGCGCGCGGTTCGATAATCGGGGAGGCGGCTCCTACCATTTCGTGGAGAATTTCCCCGAGCGCTATATCGCGGACCTGACCAACCGGCCAAAGCTCAAGCGCCACCTCAAAGTGGTCTGCGCTTGCGGCAACGGAACGGCCGGCGCGTTCTCGCCGCGCGTTCTTGAAGCCGTCGGTTGCGAGGTCGTGCCGCTTGATTGCGAACTCGATCACACATTCCCGCGTTATAACCCCAATACCGAAGACATGAAGATGCTGCATGCCATGCGCGACGCCGTCCTGGAGCACAAAGCCGACGTCGGCCTTGGATTCGACGGCGACGGCGACCGTTGCGGCGTCGTCGATAATACCGGCGACGAAATCTTTGCCGACAAAGTGGGCGTGATGCTCGCGCGCGATATCTCGTCTCTGCAAAAAGGCGCGACATTCGTCGCCGATGTGAAATCGACCGGACTGTTCATGACCGATCCGGTGTTGATTCAGAACGGCGCCAAGACCGTTTACTGGAAAACCGGTCACTCCTATATGAAGCGCCGCGTGAACGAGATCGGGGCGGTCGCGGGTTTTGAGAAATCGGGTCACTTCTTTTTCAACAAACCGCTCGGCCGCGGTTATGACGACGGGCTCATCTTTGCGCTTGCGGTTTGCGATATGCTGGATCGCAATCCCAATAAGAGCATGGCGGACCTCAAAAATGCGCTGCCCAAGACCTGGTCGTCACCCACCATGGCGCCGCACTGCGCCGACGAAATCAAATACGGCATCGTCGACCAGGTGGTGGCACACTTTGAGGCGGCGCAACGGAACGGCGACAAGGTCTGTGGCCAGCCGATCCGCGATCTCGTCACCGTCAATGGCGTGCGTGTGACGGTCGAGGACGGCACCTGGGGGCTGGTGCGTGCATCCTCAAACAAGCCTGAACTCGTGGTGGTGGTGGAAAGCCCGGTCTCGGATGCGCGCATGCGCGACATGTTCAAGTCGGTCGATGCGGTGCTGCGCACCCATCCCGAGGTTGGTGCGTATAATCAGACGATTTGAGAGTTGGTGGGTAACCCTACGGCCCCACCTGTTCCTCAAAACCCCTGCGGAATTTGTGCGCCGGATAGACACCGAGGATGCGCATTTCCTTGGAATAGAATGCCAGCTCCTCGAAGGCGAAGACGAGTTTGCGGTCGTCGGGATGGCCTTCGACGTCGGCATAGAATTGAGTCGCGAAAAAATTGCCCTCGATCATGTAGCTTTCGAGCTTGGTCATATTGACGCCATTGGTGGCAAAGCCGCCGAGCGTCTTGTAGAGGGCGGCCGGCACGTTGCGCACCTGGAACAGGAAGGTCGTAACCACCGGGCCATCGCCGTTCCTGGGCCAAACCGCTTCGCGCGCCAGCATGATGAAACGCGTGGTGTTGTGGGCCTCGTCCTCGACGTCTGCCCGCAGAATATCGAGACCATAAATTTCGGCGGCAAGTCGCGTTGCAATGGAGGCGCGGGTCTTGTCGCCGGCTTCCGCAACTTCGCGTGCCGAGCCTGCGGTGTCGGCCGCCACGATCGGTTTGATTCCGATCTGCCGGATCACCTTGCGGCATTGGCCGAGCGCATGGACGTGGCTCTCGACCGTCTTGATGTCCGCAAGCGTCGCTCCTTTGACGGCCAGCAATTGATGCCGCACCGGCATGAAGTGCTCGCCCACGATGTGCAGGCCCGCATGCGGCATGAGATGATGGATGTCGGCGACGCGGCCGGCGACCGAGTTCTCGATCGGGATCATGCCGATATCGGCGTCACCGGACGTGATGGCCGCAAAGCAGTCCTCGAAGGTGGCACAAGGCATGGCCTCCGCGTCCGGATAGACTTCGTGGATCGCCAAGTGCGAGTTTGCCCCCGGCTCGCCTTGGAACACGACCTTCTTGGGCTTGATCATGTGATTTTCATGCGGGCTGGTGCGGCGAAGTTCCCATCATATTGTGGTCGAACGCGTTAGGGAACTTCAAACCACGCACTATACGCTCGGCGGACGTGATCGTATTGACGAGCAGCATCGTCACTGTCATGGGGCCGACCCCGCCAGGAACACGCGTGATGTAGGACGCTTTCTGGCAGACACCGTCAAAATCGACGTCTCCTACCAGCTTGCCATTCTCCATCCGGTTGATGCCGACGTCGATGACGACGGCATTGGTCTTCACCATTTCAGCCACAATGAGGTTGCGCCGCCCGGCCGCGACCACAAGGACGTCAGCCAGGATCGTGAATTGCGCGAGATCACGCGTTTTCGCGTGACAAATGCACACGGTCGCGTCCCGTTGCATGAGCATGAGCGCCAACGGCTTGCCGACAATGTTGCTTGCGCCAACGACGACAACGTTTTTTCCCTCGAGCGATATTCCCTCATGGTCCAGGAGATTGAGAACCCCATAGGGAGTGCAAGGGGGAAACACCGTATCGCCGACGACCAAGCCGCCCACGTTGTAAAGATGGAATCCGTCTACATCCTTATCCACCGAGATGGCTCGAAGTACCTCGCTCGCGACGAAGTGGTTCGGCAGCGGCAGCTGGACCAGGATGCCATGAATGCTCGGGTCGGCGTTGAGCTCTAGAACCGCCTTGGTAACGTCTGCGTAATCTACCTCGCGCGGATAGCGCAGTACGACCGATCGGACGCCGACATCGACGCACGCCCGTACCTTATTACGCACATATGTAGCAGATGCAGGATCGTCGCCGACGAGGATAACGGCAAGCCCGGGAACGACGTCAAATTGCTCCTTCAACTTACGCGCCCGCTCACCGCACTCAGCGCGGATTTTAGCCGCCACCGCCCGACCATCAATGATCTTCGCCACCATCGGGCAACCTTGTCACGGTTCTGGTCCGCTCGTGTCAAGCGCCCGCTTTAATTATTTCGCGCGCGCGGGCGAGGTCCTCCGGCGTGTCCACTCCGAGGGGAACGCTGTCCACGATTGCGACGTCGATGCGCATGCCAGCCTCCAATGCCCGCAGCTGCTCCAGTTTTTCGCGCAGCTCCAGCGGCGAGGGCGGCAGGCTGACGAAACGCTCCAATGCCGCCCTTCGGTACGCGTACAGGCCGATATGATGATAGAGCGGGCCCTCGCCATGAGGTGCGGTCGCGCGCGTAAAATAGAGCGCGCGCAACCGCCTTGGCGCGACCGTGGCGCCGACAACCTTCACGACATTGGGATTGGTTCGCTCTTGTGGGATCACGATTTCGGCCGCGAGAGTGGCGATATCGACGGCAAGATCGTTGAGCGGTGCAAGGGCTGCGTTTATGTCGGCTGGAGCCAGCGTCGGCAGGTCGCCTTGGACATTGACGATGATGCGGCAGCGTTTCTGCGGATCGGAGCTGTCGACGGCCTCATGAATGCGGTCCGAGCCCGAAACATGGTCCGGCCGCGTCATGATGGCGCGGCCACCCGCGCCGGTGACGCAGGTGGCGATTGCCTCCGAATCGGTTGCGACCACGACCGCACCCACGCCGGCTGCCTGCGCACGGCGCAAGACGTGAACGATCATGGGTTCCCCGGCGATATCGGCAAGCGGTTTGCCGGGCAGGCGGGTTGCGGCCATCCGGGCCGGAATTACGATCAGGACATCGTCGGGCATGGGACGGGCTTGGAAAATGTGCCGTGGGCTACGTGATATTAGGTGCTTATACGGGTTGCCATGTGTGTGGCAAACCGGCTATCTGTGCGCCGCCGCAGCGCACCAATCCACCTCCATCCTCCTCGGAGCGAAGCCGCGATGAACTCGTTTGAAATGAACAAGATACTTGGCGCAATCCTTGCCACATGCCTGGGCGTCGTGGCTCTCAATATCGCGTCAGGGGCGATTTTTTCTCCGCCCAAGCTCGCCAAGCCGGGCTATGAAATCGCGGTTCCGGACCCGCACAAGCCAGATCCCAACCAGCCAGGGGCGGCGCAGGCTCCGGCACTGACACTCGCCGAACTGCTGGCGAAGGCGGATTTGGAGCGCGGCCAGGGTTCCGCCCAGAAATGCGGTGCCTGCCATACCTTCGATAAGGGCGGGAAGCCTGGGCTTGGTCCCAATCTTTGGGGCGTCATGGGAAGGGCCAAGGGCTCCGCCGAAGGCTTTGGCGGCTATTCGCCGGCCATGAAGGCAGCCGGCGGGCAGTGGACCGTCAGCGAACTCTTTGAGTTCGTGGCGAACCCAGCCGAAAAGGTGCCGGGCAACTTCATGCCATTTGGCGGCATTCCACGTGCGCAAGAGCGGGCCGACCTCATGGCCTATCTCAACAGCCTTGCCGATAATCCCGGGCCGCTATCCGTTTCGTCTGGAACCCAGCGGGCTGATTTGTCGCGGCCCTAAGCAGGATCGCAGGGCGTGTCCAAGGGAACTCCGCACGGGCGGGTTCGGAGTACCGCCTTCACGGCGGCTTCGCCGCGGGCGGCCTTTCTTCCTTGAGGGAAGTACCGCCTAAAGGCGGAACTCCAAACGGAAATATCTCATCCGTTGGGCGCAGATTTCTGCGCCCAAGCTTTTTGTGGTTCGGGATCAAGCTTGGTCAGGTCGTTCCGTATGGATCATTGGCCCAGGTTTGGGCCGAGGTTCGGGCTCATGTTCGGGGCTGGCGCTAAATCATCTGGTGGCTATCTAACGAAAATCGGACATAATCACCCCGACACCTGTCCCATCGTTGGGCCTGCCCAGGAGACACCCCGTGGACCTCAGCCGCCGAACTCTCATTCACACCGGACTTCTCTCGACCCTCGCGCCAGCCCTCGAGCGGATGGGCCTGCCGGTCGTTGCGCCAGCTAGCGCCCAAGCGACCACCCAAGGGTCCGCCCAAGCGGCCGGATGGAAACATGCGCTGTCGCTGTTCGGAGACATCAACTACCCGGCGGGCTTCGAGAAGTTTGACTACGTCAACGCGAACGCGCCGAAAACTGGCAGTGTGCGCATGAGTGCGCTCGGCGCCTTCGACAATTTCAACATGGTGGTCGCCGGCGTCCGCGGCAGCATCGTGGCCAGCCTCGAGTTGATCTATGACACCCTCATGGTGCGGTCGCTTGACGAAGTGACGACCGTCTACGGCCTGCTTGCCGAGGCCGTGACGCACCCGGCCGATTTTTCGGCCGTGACCTATCGGTTGCGCGCTGGCGCGCGCTGGCATGATGGCAAACCGGTGACGGTCGAGGACGTGATCTACTCCTTCGAAATGCTGGTCAAGCACCATCCGGCTTATTCGGGGTATTACAGGCACGTCACCAAGACGGAGAAAACAGCTGATCGCGAGGTGACTTTCACGTTCGACGCGCCGGGCAACCGCGAATTGCCGCTCATCGTCGGTGAACTTACGGTCCTGCCGAAACATTGGTGGGAGGGGAATGACGCATCCGGCAAAAAGCGCGACATTGGCGCGACCACGCTGGAGCCGCCGCTCGGCTGCGGAGCCTATCGGATCAAGGAGTTTACGGCCGGCCGCAACGTCGTTTACGAGCGCGTCAAGGATTACTGGGGCCACGACCTCAATGTGAATCGAGGCCGCGACAATTTCGATGAAATCAGGGTCGAATATTTTCGCGATCCCACGGTTGCGCTGGAAGCTTTCAGAGGCGATCAGATCGATTTTCGATTTGAAAACAGCGCGCTCTATTGGGCGACGCGCTACGACTTCCCGGCGAGAAATGAAAAACGTGTGTTGCTCGAAGAATTCCAAAGCCGAAGCCGGGGGGTCATGCAGGGTTTTGTTTTCAACACCCGGCGCGACAAGTTCAAGGATGCGCGGTTGCGCCGGGCATTCAACTATGTGTTCGATTTCGAAGAGGCGAACAAGCAGTTCTTTTTTGGCCAATATAAGCGGGTCGCCAGCTATTTCGAGGGCACTGAACTTGCTTGGCACGGCAGCCCGGATGACGCTGCGGAGGAAAAACGGGCTGTTGCAATCGGATCAAGGGGCCGGCCGGAGGGCCTCGAACTGGCGATTCTGGAGCCCTTACGTGGCCAGGTTCCCGCCGAAGTCTTTACGACGCCTTATGTCAATCCGGTCGGTGGCGGTGCCGATGCGGGACGGACCAACCTGCGCGAGGCGCTGCGGCTTGCGCGTGAGGCCGGTTATGAGGTTCGCAACCAGAAGCTCGTCAACACCAAAACCGGAGAGGCATTGAGCGTCGAATTCCTCATAGGTCAGGGATCGGCGGCCTTCGAGCGGGTGATCCTGTTCTACAAGCAATCCTTGGAACGTCTTGGTGTCACGGTAGCGGTGCGTACCGTCGATGAGGCCCAATACGAGAACCGTTTGCGTAATTGGGATTACGACATCATCATCCATAGCTGGGGGGAATCCCTGTCGCCCGGCAACGAACAACGTGACCGCTGGGGAGCGCCTGCTGCCGACCAGGTCGGTTCGCAAAATTATGCGGGGATCAAGAATCCCGCCGTCGATGCTCTTATCGACCGGGTGATATTTGCCAAAAGCCGCGACGAACTGGTGGCGGCGACGCACGCGCTTGACCGGGTGCTCATCTGGAATTTCTATGTCGTGCCGCAATGGACCTATGGAAAGGTGCGAACCGCGCGCTGGGACCGCTACGGTCGTCCCGATGAGTTGCCAAAGTATGGCGATGGGGCCTTTCCAACCGTGTGGTGGTGGGATGGCGAGAAGGCGGCGCGCACCCGGGGACGCTCGTGAAACGCAATTTTTCAGATGTGACGCGCCGCGGTACTTTGGCGCTGGCGGCGGGGGCGGCCGTGTCGTTGGCGGCAGGTCGCGCACATTCGCAGGAAGACCCCGAGCAGCACGGCACTTCGGCCTTTGGCGATCTGAAGTATCCGGCCGACTTCAAGCATTTCGACTATGTCGACCCGAATGCGCCCAAAGGTGGGATGTTTTCGCAACTGGTATCGAGTCGACAGTTCAACCAGAATTTCACTACGTTCAACAGTCTCAACAGCTACATCCTGCGCGGGGATGCGGCGGCAGGCATGGAGCGAACGTTCGCAACCCTCATGGTGAGCGCCTCCGACGAACCCGATGCGATGTATGGGCTCGCCGCGCGTGCGGTCCGGATTTCACCGGACGGGCTGACCTACCGCTTTTTGATGCGGAACGAAGCGCGCTTCCATGACGGCAGCAAGCTCGATGCTCACGACGTCGCTTTTACGCTCAATCTCCTCAAGGAAAAGGGCCATCCGACAATCACGATCAGGATGCGCGACGTGGTCTCGATTGAAGCCACTGACGATACGGTCGTTGTGGTGCGATTTGCAGAAAAGCGCGGACGTGATGTGCCGCTGTTCGTTGCAGGGCTGCCGATTTTCTCCCGTGCCTACTATTCAAAGCGGGAATTCGATGAGACGACGCTTGATGTGCCGCTCGGCAGCGGCGCCTATAAGGTCGGACGATTCGAGTCGGGGCGTTTCATTGAATACGACCGTGTAAAGGACTGGTGGGGCGCCGATCTGCCGGTGTCTCGCGGCCAGAATAATTTCGATACGTTACGATATGAATTTTATCGCGATCGCGATGTCGCTTTCGAGGGCTTCAGCGGTAAGAATTATCTATTTCGCGAGGAGTTCACGTCGCGCATCTGGTCGACGCGATACGATTTTCCGGCAATCCGCGACGGACGGGTCAAGCGCGACGTCCTGCCGGACGAGACGCCCGCCGGCGCACAGGGTTGGTTCTTCAATACGCGTCGCGAAAAATTCAAGGATCGGCGATTCCGCGAAGCATTGATCTATGCTTTCGATTTCGAATGGACCAACAAGAACATCATGTATGGGGCCTACGATCGGAACCACTCGGTATTCCAGAATTCCAATATGATGGCGATCGGCAAGCCCAGCGCAGATGAACTCGCGCTGCTGGAGCCGTTTCGTGGTCGGGTGCCCGATGAAGTCTTCGGCGAGCCGTTCGTTCCTCCCGTATCGGACGGGTCGGGACAGGATCGCGCGCTCCTGCGCAGGGCGAATGCTATTCTGCAAGAGGCCGGCTATGTGGTTCGCGATCGCAAGCGGTTGAATCCGAAAGGCGAACGCATCTCGATCGAGTTTCTCCATGATGAACCGTCGTTCCAGCCACATCACCTGGCCTATATCAAGGGTATTGAAACTCTCGGCATTGATGCAAACTTTCGGCTCGTCGACGCCGTGCAGCTCAAGAAGCGAACGGACGATTTCGACTTCGATGTGGTCGTTCAGCGGTTCGGATTTTCGAGCACGCCCGGGGACTCAATGAGGACCTATTTTACCTCCCAGGCGGCTGCCCTGAAGGGGTCGCAGAACATCGCCGGCATCGCCGACCCCGTGGTCGACGAACTGGTCGATCGGATCATCGGGGCCGACTCGCGCCCGGTTTTGGTGACAGCGTGCAAAGCGCTTGACCGGGTCATCCGCGCAGGGCGCTATTGCGTGCCCCATTGGTACAAGGCGTCGCATTGGATCGCTTTTTGGGACGTTTTCGGCCGTCCGGCGCAAAAGAAACCCGCTTACGCCCGCGGAATTCCCGAGACCTGGTGGTATGACCGCGACAAGGCGGCTAAGATCGAGCGGGCGGGCTAGCAATCGCGTTCACGAGGAACTGATCCGGAAATGACCGCATATATCGCTCGTCGTTTGCTCCTGATGATCCCGACCTTGTTTGGGATCATGCTGGTTTCGTTCACCGTTGTGCAGTTTGCTCCCGGCGGTCCGATCGAACGGATTATCGCTAGTCTCTCAGGTGCCGACACGGGAGCCGGTAGTCGTACCGGAAACTCGCCGGGCGGCGATTTCGGGACCCGTGGGCTGCCCGGCGCCGGGCAGTTCGGCGACACGTCCAGCCGCTATCGTGGCGCCCAGGGGCTTGACCCGAAATTCATCGAACAATTGGAAAAGCAGTTTGGCTTCGATAAGCCGGTGCACGAACGATTCTTCCTGATGTTGTGGAACTATCTCCGTTTCGACTTTGGCAAGAGCTATTTCCGCGATGTCAGCGTATTGCAGCTGATCAAGGAAAAGCTCCCCGTTTCGATTTCGCTCGGCCTTTGGCTGACCCTGCTCACCTACCTGATCTCAATCCCCTTGGGGATCCGCAAGGCCGTGGCGGACGGGTCGTCATTCGACATCTGGACGTCGGGTGTCATCATCATCGGCTATGCGATACCGGGCTTCTTGTTCGCTATTCTGCTCATCATCTTGTTCGCGGGTGGTTCTTTCTACGACCTCTTTCCATTGCGCGGTCTCACCTCCGAGGGGTGGTCGAACTTCCCCTGGTGGAAAAAAATCGCAGACTACTTCTGGCATCTGGTCCTGCCGATCGTGTCCATGGGGCTTGGTGCCTTCGCCACGATGACGCTGTTGACCAAGAACTCGTTTCTCGACGAAATCCGCAAGCAATATGTGCTCACCGCCCGTGCCAAGGGCAACACCGAGCGCCAGGTGCTTTATGGACACGTCTTTCGCAATGCCATGCTCATCGTCATCGCGGGTTTTCCGGGAGCATTCCTGTACGCTTTTCTTGCCGGCTCGTTGCTGATCGAATCGATTTTCTCGCTCGACGGTCTTGGGTATTTGAGTTTCGACAGCTTGATCAATCGGGATTATCCGGTGGTGTTCGCCAACCTTTATGTTCTGTCCCTGGTTGGGCTCCTGGTGAACCTTATCTCGGACCTCACCTATACGTGGGTCGATCCGCGCATCGACTTTGAAACCCGGGAGGTCTGAGGTGGACGATCGCACCAGCCTCAAGGAACCCGCGTTGCCTGCGCCGTCTCGCTCCGATTTACCTGCGGCGGAGCCGCCTGCGGCAAAGAAGTGGATCACACTCTCGCCGATCAACCAGAGACGATTGCAGAATTTCAAGGCGAACCGGCGCGGCTATTATGCGCTTTGGGTTTTCCTGGCGCTGTTCGTGGCCTCGCTCGGGTCCGAATTGATCGCCAACGACCAGCCGCTGATGGTTCGATATGACGGCGGATACTATTTCCCGATTTTCAAGACTTATACGGAAACGACGTTCGGCGGAGAGTTTGAAACGGCCGCCGACTACCGTGATCCGTATCTGCAAAAGCAGATAGCAGAAAAGGACGGCAGGATTACCTGGGCGCCCATTCCCTATTCATACAACACCCACAAACTCGATTCGCCGACACCGTTTCCGTCGAAGCCGACCTGGCTGCTGACGGAAAAAGAATGCGAGCCGATCGTCCAGAAGAAGGGTCTCACCGGCTGCCGCGACCTTGAATACAATTGGCTCGGTACTGACGACCAAGGTTTCGATGTCGTGGCACGGCTTCTCTACGGTTTCCGCGTGTCCGTGTTGTTTGGGCTGATCCTCACGATTGTTTCTTCGGTGATCGGAGTCGCGGCCGGTGCCGTCCAGGGCTATTTCGGCGGCTGGATTGATCTTTTGTTCCAGCGTTTCATCGAAATCTGGACGTCGGTGCCGGAACTTTATGTGCTGCTCATCGTCGCTTCGGTGTTCGACCGCACCTTTTTTATATTGCTCGGAATCCTTTTGTTGTTTTCCTGGGTACGGCTCGTCGGGCTGGTGCGTGCGGAGTTTCTGCGCGGCCGCAATTTTGAATACATACAGGCCGCACGCGCGCTCGGCGTCAGGAACCGGACCATTATGTTCCGCCACCTCCTGCCCAACGCCATGGTGGCCACCATGACGTTCATGCCGTTCATCATTTCGTCCTCTGTCATGACTCTGACCGCGCTCGACTTCCTCGGCTTTGGCCTGCCGGCGGGCTCGGCGTCGCTCGGCGAATTGCTCAAGCAGGGCAAGTCCAACATTCAGGCGCCCTGGCTCGGCATGGCCGGCTTCTTCACGGTGGCCATAATGTTGTCGCTTCTGATCTTCATCGGCGAAGCGGTCCGCGACGCCTTCGACCCCAGGAAGACGTTTGGTTGATCATGGATGCGACCACCAACATGCTCCTTGAGGTCAGGGACCTCTCCGTCGCGTTCCGGCAGGGCGGACGCGAATCGCTTGCCGTCGACCGTATTTCCTTCGATCTTCGCAAAGGCGAGACGGTGGCGCTGGTCGGCGAGTCGGGTTCCGGAAAATCCGTTACGGCGCTTTCCGTGATGAAGCTGCTGCCTTATCCGGCTGCGCGGCATCCTTCCGGCACGATCCGTTTCAATGGGCAAGACCTGCTCGCCATGACGCCGGAGCAAATCCGCCATGTGCGCGGCAATGACATCACGATCATTTTTCAGGAGCCGATGACGTCGCTCAATCCGCTCCACACGATCGAGAAGCAGATCGCCGAAATCCTTCTGTTGCACAAGGGCCTCGCCGGATTGGAGGCGCGCAACCGCATCCTTGAACTGCTGACCCAGGTCGGTATTCCTGACCCCGCAGGCCGCTTGCAGAGCTATCCGCACCAGCTTTCGGGCGGGCAGCGCCAGCGCGTCATGATCGCGATGGCGCTTGCCAACGAGCCTGACCTGTTGATTGCGGATGAGCCCACGACAGCGCTTGACGTGACGGTGCAGGCACAAATTCTCAAGCTCTTGAAGGACATCCAGGTCCGGCTTGGGATGGCCATGCTTTTCATCACCCACGATCTCGGCATCGTACGCAAGCTCGCCGATACGGTTTGCGTAATGAAGGACGGCAAGATCGTCGAGCACGGGCCGGTCGAGCGCGTATTCACGGCGCCCGAACATCCTTATACGCGCGATCTGCTCGCCGCCGAGCCGAAGCCCGATCCTGCGCCCAGCCAGCCGGACGCGCAGGTGGTTCTCAAGGCCGACGACCTCAAGGTCTGGTTTCCGATTCGACGCGGCCTGTTGCGGCGGACCGTTGGACACATCAAGGCGGTGGACGGTGTCACGATTGCGGTCCGCAAGGGCGAGACTCTTGGCGTCGTCGGCGAATCCGGGTCCGGCAAAACGACGCTCGGTCTCGCCATTTTGCGACTCATCTCGTCACAGGGCGCGATCGTCTTTCTGGGCAACACGATTGCGGGTTTGAAGTTCGAGGCCATGCGCCCGTTCCGCCGCAACATGCAGATCGTGTTTCAGGACCCTTATGGGTCGCTTAGCCCACGCATGTCGGTATCCGACGTCATAGAAGAGGGACTTTGGGTCCATCATCCAAAACTCTCGGCGGCCGAACGCGAGGCGCGCGTGGTGGGCGCGTTGCGCGATGTCGGTCTCGAACCCGAGTGGCGCTTTCGCTATCCGCATGAATTCTCCGGCGGACAGCGCCAGCGCGTTGCGATTGCGCGTGCGGTGGTGCTGGAACCGACCTTCGTCGTACTCGACGAACCAACCAGCGCACTCGACATGCTGATCCAGGCCCAGATCGTCGAGCTGCTGCGCGACTTGCAGAAGCGGCGTAGTCTGACGTATTTGTTCATTTCGCACGATCTTCGCGTTGTCGCGGCGCTCGCCAGCCACCTCGTTGTCATGCGCTACGGCAAGGTCGTGGAAGAGGGGCCGGCGTCGGACCTTTTCGCGAATCCAAAAAGCGACTATACCCGCGCCTTGTTCGCAGCGGCCTTCAATCTCGAAACGGCACCGGAAGGCGTCGTTGCTCAGTAATCCGCATACATAGACGCTTTTCAGTCGGTTGAAACTTATTAAATGGCAAATATCCTGCTAGCAGTGATCGGGTGGGACCCCAAAGGATGGGAGCAGCGTTTTCGCGCGCTCGCTCCTCAACACGTGATCCGTGTCTGGCCCGAACAAGCGGGCGATCCGAGCGAGATCGATTATGCTTGTGTCTGGAATCCGCCGCGCGGCCTGCTTGCCACCTATCTCAATCTCAAGGCTATTTTCTCGCTTGGCGCAGGCGTCGACGACCTTCTCAATGATCCGCGGCTGCCGCCCGTTCCGATCGTGCGCATCGTCGACACCGATCTGAGCATGCGCATGAACGAATACGTCCTGCTGCAGGTGCTGAGTTGTCATCGTCGCCAAAGGCTCTACGATGCCCAGCAGCGTGAGCGGTTGTGGCGCGATCACGAGCAGCCGCCGGCGAGCGAAGTTTCGGTCGGCATCATGGGTCTGGGCGAACTCGGCAGCAACGCCGCATCGCTGCTGCATCGCATCGGATTTAAGGTCGCGGGCTGGAGCCGCACTCCCAAGACGCTTCCCGGGGTCGAGACCTTTTCGGGGCCGGTCGGATTGGGGGGATTCCTGCGCCGCACCGAGATACTGGTGAGCCTGCTTCCAGCAACTCCTGCAACCCGCGGCATTCTTAATCTCGATCTCTTCCGCAAGCTAAAATACAATGGCGCATTGCGCGGCGCCTACCTCATCAATGCGGGGCGTGGTGCACTGCAGGTCGACAACGACATCATCGAAGCGCTCGATGAAGGCGCGCTGGCGGGCGCCATCCTTGATGTGTTTCCGACCGAACCGTTGCCGTTGGCCAGCCCCCTGTGGACCCATCCCAAAGTGTCGATCACGCCGCATAATGGGGCGAACTCGCAGCCCCATACAGTCGTCGACTATATCCTGCGACAGATCGACCGATGTGAATTCGGCGTCCCGTTGCAGCACGTGATTGATCGCGAGACCGGGTATTAATGTTGCGTGTGATCCGGTCCTTCGTCGGCCCTTTGCGTTCGTGCCTCCACCTTGATGGCGGGTGCCGAAGTGATTTCAGATCCCGTCACGATCACTTGTCCGATCATGAACGGGTGCGGGTTGCAAATGTACGAATAGGTTCCGGGCTTGTTGAAGGTGACGTTGGCGGTTTCGCCTTGATTGAGCACGTCGGTATCCCAGCCGCCTGCATCGACGCCGGCCGCATTGTGGGCTTGGGAGCCCGTATTGGTGAAGCTCACCTTTGTTCCCGCCGTGACGGTGATGCGCGCGGGACTGAACGCGTAGTCGATTATTCTGATTGCATTGGTATTCTCGATGGGCGTTTGTGCCTTCGCAATGGAGGGCCATGCTATTCCGAGCGAAACCAACAGCGAAGCGAACCGTCGCATGAACTCCTCCTGATATCAGGTATCGCAGCCAGCCGAAGAATAGAAAGTCCAGCGGGCGCCGCGCAAGGTGCACGACGGCCGGCCTTTTCGAATCCAGATGTCTCGCAACTCCTCAAATTCTCAGGATGCTCGTGACTTCCAGACCTGTCTTGCCAATTCGCTCGATTGCCTCTTGGATCGGCTCGATTGCAACCGCCATGTGGAAGGCATTGGCATGGATGAGCGTCGTTACATCGCGCACGATCGCGACATGGCCCTTCCAGAATATGAGATCGCCGCGTTTGGGATCGCACAGGTCGCCTTCACGTTTCGTACCCAAGTCGCGTTCCTGCATGTCGGTGTCGCGCCGGCATGGGACGCCGCAGGCCGCCAGCGCAACCTGCACTAGGCCCGAACAGTCGAGCCCAAAACTGGTCTTTCCGCCCCAGAGATAAGGAACTTCGAGGAACCTTTCCGCCACAGCCACGAAGTCGCTTTCGTGGAAATCAAGCGGCGCAAGATGGCGCGCCGGCACGAAGCCGCCTGCTGTCGTCATCGCAAGCGGACCTTCAAGACGCGCAACGGAAATTCGTGCCCCGAGCGAGAGAGCCTCAATGGGCGGCAATTTGATCGATGGCCCTGGGAACACCAGCGTGCGCGGCACCGCAATCTTATGGGTTGGTGCGACGCCGGGGCGCGCCAAGGCATTGGCCGGCAGCCATCCCACGTAGCCGTCTGATTCGAGTTGGCCCCAGGCCCAGCCTTCGTCCGTGGTCTCGTAGACAACGACGCGTTCGCCTTTGAGGGCCTCGGTATCAAGGGCGGTGTCGGACGCGGGCGCGCGGCGCAGCGGCGCCTGCGCGTCAATCACCTCATAGGGTTCACCCGCGACAAAGCGTGTCGCTTCTACTTTTCCCTTCAGTTCCAACGCTGCCAGATCGGGCCGCGCAGGCGTGCATCGCGGATCGAACGGCGGCTCAGCCATAGTGTGCGACCAGGAGCGCGTAGAGCGCACGCGCGGCTTGGCATTCTGCCCCTTCGGGCCGGCCCGGGCGCGAGGTCTGATTCCAGGCATAAATGTCGAAATGCAGCCAGGCCCGGGCGGCCGTCACGAATCGCCGCATGAACATGGCGGCCGTTATCGAGCCCGCAAAGCCGCCGCTCGATACATTGTTGACGTCGGCGACTTTGGATTCGAGCAATTGGTCGTACGGCCGCCAAAGCGGCAGGCGCCAAAGGGGATCGCATTCGCTCGTGCCGCAATGTTGCAGGTCGGCAGCGAGCCGGTCGTCATCGGTATAGAACGGGACAACTTCGGTGCCGAGCGCGACGCGCGCGGCGCCGGTCAGAGTCGCCATGTCGGCAATGAGTTCCGGCTCTTCCTCGTCGGCAAGCGCGATGGCATCGGCCAGAATCAATCGACCTTCGGCATCGGTATTGCCGATCTCGACCGTTATTCCCTTGCGCGAGCGATAAATATCGCGCGGACGGAATGCCGAGCCGGAGATCGAATTCTCGACCGCCGGGATGAGTACGCGCAGCCTGATCTTGACTTTCTTCGACATGAGCATGTGCGCCAGCGCCAACACGGTTGCGGCGCCACCCATGTCCTTCTTCATATTGAGCATGCCGCTGTCGGACTTGATGTCGAGGCCGCCCGTGTCGAAACAGACGCCTTTGCCGACGAGCGTGATTTTCGGGTGCGAGGGATCACCCCAGGTGATGTCGATCAGACGCGGCGCGCGATCGGCGGCACGGCCGACGGCATGAACAAGCGGAAAGTTCTGTTTGAGGAGGTCGTCCCCAATGATGACATTGATACTTGCGCCGTGCCGCGTTGCGAGCGCGCGGGCGGCTTGTTCCAGCTCCGGGGGACCCATGTCGTTGGCCGGTGTGTTTATGAGATCGCGAGCGAGGCATACGGCTTCGATTGCATGGGAGAGATCGGGGCCGTCGATGCCGTCGGGCAGTTCGAGCCGCAAATCCTTGTGGTCGTGCTTGCGATAGCGGGCAAAGCGATAGGTGCCGAGCGCAAATGCCAGCACGCCGAGCCGCGCATCATGGGGCGCGTTGGCGAATCGGTAGGAGCCGGCGGGCAAGACCCCCGGGAGTGCGCCGGGCCGGAACAGGTCCTTGTTGGTCTCGTCCTTCGCTTCAAGCCCGAACAGCACGCCGGCGACCGCGCCGTCCGGCCCCGGCAGCAACAGATGCCGTCCGGCGCGCGGCTCGAACCCGGTTGATTCGGTGAAATTGCGCGCAGGCCCGTCGAGGGCGGATTGATGCGCCTTCCAGGTCTCCGGCGTCACGAAAGTCACTGGAGTGGCCGGCATTTCGCCAGACGCGAAAAGTAGGGGATGCATTGAACAGTCCTGTCAAGAATTCGAACCAAAGCGGCATGCCACGCGGCCCGCACGAGGTCCATAGGGGGCATCAAGGGAAGCACCGTTCCGGGAACGGGGCGTCGTTAACGGTTCGTTAGGGTTAACGATTTATTGCTACCAGTGCGAGGGCGCGTCTGGAGCCAGTTTACCATCATGATCGTGCGAGTAATATCCTATACCATTGTGCCCCGGCGCCGTGTCGCATCGGCAGCTGTCGCGATGCTCCTTGCGACCGCGATGGGCGGTTGCAAGACCACATCGGTGGACGATGCGACCAGTTCCTACGCGATGGCCCCGTCACAAAGCACTGCCGATGGAAACGCTACCGCGGCGCTGTGGGCTGAACGCTATCGCGCCAATCCGAAGGATCCGGTAGCGGCCATCAACCATGCCAACATTCTGCGGGCAGGCGGACAGCGCGCGCAGGCTGTCGCGGTGCTGGAACAATCTTCAATCCATAACCCCAAGAGCATCGACATACTTGGCGCCTACGGTCGGGCGCTCGCCGAGGTCGGAAACTTCGAGCAGGCGCTTGATGTGCTCAATCGCGCACATTCGCCCGATCGTCCCGATTGGCGACTCCTGTCGGTGCAGGGCGCCGTGCTCGACCAGATAGGCAGGCACGAGGAGGCGCAGCGCTATTACGCTACTGCGCTACGGATCGTACCGGATGAGCCTTCGGTCCTGTCAAATCTCGGCCTGTCCTATGCGCTTTCCAAAGACCTGGTACGTGCGGAGCTGACCCTGCGGCGCGCTATCGCGCGCCCCGGCGCCGACCAACGGGTGCGGCAGAACCTTGCCCTCGTGGTTGGGTTGCAGGGGCGGTTTAGCGAAGCGGAGGCGATCGCGAAGGCCGACCTGCCGCCGGAAACCGCTGCCGCGAACATGAGCTACCTTCGCCAGATGCTGGCGCAACAAAATAAACTTCCTGTGCAAGCAGCAAAAGGCGGGCGCGGTTCTTGAAGTGGGCCACGTCCCAGCATGCCTGAGGCAGGTATGTTACCGGGCAGCTAATAAAGACGCTCGGTAACAAATTTCTTCTCCTGCGCGCATGACCCGAAGCTGCAGTCGTGGCCGGCGAGGATCAGTTGCCAGCATTCATTTGTGCCACTCTGATGCCAGCCGGACCGAGGATGACGATGAACAGCACCGGCAGAAAAAACAAGATCATTGGCACGGTCAGCTTTGGCGGCAGCGCAGCAGCTTTTTTCTCTGCCTCGGACATACGCATGTCCCGGTTTTCCTGCGCCATGACGCGCAAGGTTTGCCCCATAGGGGTTCCGTAGCGCTCCGCCTGTTGCAAGGCCATGCAGACGGATTTGACGCCGTCGAGATCCGTGCGTTTTGCGAGATTGTCATAGGCTTGGCGGCGTTCTTGCAGGTAGGACAATTCAGCCATTGTAAGTGCAAGTTCTTCGGCCAAGGCAATCGATTGCGTGCCGATTTCCAGCGCTACTTTTTTGAATCCAGCTTCAATTGACATTCCGGATTCGGCGCAGATGAGCAGAAGATCCAGTGCGTCCGGGAAGGCACGCCGGATGGAAAGCTGACGGGCTGAAATCTTGTTCTTAATGTACAAGGTCGGAACGTAAATTCCAATATAGATGGCGACGATGCAAATTCCGATCTTTACTGACACTGGCAGTATGAACTTCATGAGAGCGAAAACGTAGATTGCCGTAAAAACAAGAAACAGGATCGGCATCACCATACGGAAAAACAAGAAAGCAATATAGGGCGCATGCCCGCGATATCCAGCCCGTGTCAGCAGCAGGCGCATTTCATCCTGACCCATCCATTTTGCAAGTTGGAATTGATTGACGATCGTCAACATGTATTGCTTCGGTGACCGGCGCAGGGCGACTTTTTGGGTTCGCGATTGCCTCTCACGTTCACGTTGACGCAGTTTTTCGCGTTCGACCGCCACTGCCTTCATGCGGCTTTTCAACGAGTCGTTCGGTAGAAGCGGCATGGCTAATGTCAGCACCGTCGCGATTGCCGCCACGGCAGCAAACACCATCGCCATGAAGCGCGGGTTTGTGAGATTATCAACCAAGAAATCCATCATGGCGCGTAGTTCCTGTCCGGAGACGGTTTTAGACGAATAAGTAGTTCGGTTCTTTTCACTTCAAAGCTCCGATCAGTCCGAGTGGGGCGATGATCGGAGTTTCGGCCTTCAGAATTCTAGAAGTCAAAGTTGATCATCTTGCGCATGACGAGGATGCCCATTGACATCCAGAACCCCCCTATCACGAGCAGGAACCGCCCGGTGGAATGTGTCCAAAGGAGTTCGATATATTGCGGGCTGGTCAGGTAGACGAGGGTCATGACGACAAGCGGCAGCGACCCGATGATTCCGCCGGACGCCTTCGCTTCCATGGACATTGCCTGAATCTTGGCCTTCATCTTCTTGCGTTCGCGCAAGATTTTTGACAGGTTACCGAGCGCTTCTGCCAGGTTGCCACCGGATTTTTGCTGGATCGAAATGACAATGCCGAAGAAATTGGCTTCCGGCAGAGGAATGCGATCGAAGAGCTTTACGCATGCATCGCCAATCGGGATGCCGATTGATTGAGTTTCGAGGATGAGACGAAACTCGGTTTTCAGGGGCTCCGGCGAATCGTTACATATGATTCGGAGGCTGTCGACGAGGGGCAGTCCTGCCTTGATACCGCGAACCACGACATCGACGGCATCGGGGAATCCAGCAATGAATTTCTTTTCGCGACTTTTCCTAAGAAATCGCAGAATCCAAAGCGGCAGACCAAATCCACCGGCAAAGCCAACTGCAAGTGCGGTCAGAAGTCCTGCTCCGGCGACCAGGAAAATCAAGAATGCAGCAATGCCCAGCCCCGCGGAAATACCGTAGAATTGGTTCTTGGACCAGGTCAAGCCAGCCTGCGCGATGCGCTGCGGCAAGGACGGTGCTTTGTTCTTGCTCTTGCGCGCATCCAGTTCTTTCAGAGAGCCCTCGATCTGTTCGCGCCGGGCCTTCTGCTGCGTTCGCGCGTTTATGGTGCGGACGGTAGGGTTCGCAGTGGCTATGACTTTCTGGCGCTGCGCTGCTCTGCGTTCACCCGAGAGCATCGGATAGACGAAGACCCATAGAATGCCGCCAAAAGCGGTGGCTACCAGCACGAACAATGCGACCTTGTTCATTTGAATGCGCCTTCCGGTCCTCAGGAGTTGATGGACTGTTCGTCAGCTTCGGCGGCGTCGATTGCGGCTGTCAGTCGCGTGTGTTCATTATAGTAACGTGCCCGTTCCCAGACTTTGGGACGAGCAATTCCGGTCGAGCGATGACGGCCGAGTACTTTGCCGTTGGCGTCTTCGCCCATCATATCGAAGAGAAAGAGATCCTGCGTAATGATGATATCGCCTTCGAGGCCTAGAACCTCGGTAATGTGGGTAATACGTCGGGACCCGTCGCGCAGACGCGCGGCTTGTATCACAATGTCAACGGATCCGACGATCATTTCACGAATCGTTCGGGCGGGAAGCGAATAGCCACCCATGCTGATCATCGATTCGATGCGTGACAGCGCCTCGCGCGGGGTATTCGCATGGAGCGTGCCCATCGAGCCGTCGTGACCGGTATTCATGGCCTGGAGAAGATCGAATGCTTCGGGACCGCGCACCTCGCCGACGATTATTCGTTCAGGGCGCATGCGCAGGCAGTTCTTGACCAGGTCACGCATGGTAACTTGGCCTTCGCCCTCGATATTTGGCGGACGCGTCTCCAGCCGCACTGTGTGAGGTTGCTGTAACTGCAATTCTGCAGCGTCCTCGCAGGTGATGATGCGCTCTCCGCTCTCGATGAATTGCGTCAGACAGTTCAGGAGCGTTGTCTTGCCGGAACCCGTACCGCCCGAAACAATAACGTTCGCACGGCAGCGGCCAACTATACGAAGGATTTCGGCGCCCTCCGGCGAGATACTTCCAAACTTGACAAGCTGATCAAGTGTAAGTTTGTCCTTCTTGAACTTTCGAATGGTCAATACGGGCCCGTCGATCGCGAGCGGGGGCGCGATCACGTTGACGCGCGAGCCGTCTGCCAATCTTGCGTCGCAAATCGGGGACGATTCATCGACGCGCCTTCCGACCTGACTGACAATTCGCTGGCAAATGTTCAGTAGTTGCTGGTTGTCGCGAAACCGGACGTTGGTCCTCTGAATCTTGCCTTGTACTTCGATATAGGTGGTGGCGGCACCATTCACCATGATATCCGCGATGTCGTCGCGTGCGAGCAGCGGTTCGAGCGGACCATAACCCAACACGTCATTGCAGATGTCATCGAGCAGTTCTTCCTGCTCGGCGATCGACATGACGATCGATTTGATGGCGATGATTTCGTTGACGATGTCGCGAATTTCCTCACGCGCCGCATCCCCATCGAGTTTGGCGAGCTGCGAAAGGTCGATCGCCTCAATCAGCGCTCCAAAGATTGCGCTCTTGGTTTCGTAGTATTCTTCGGAGTGACGCTTATCGGATTCGATCGGCACAATTGGAGGAGACGCGATGTTCGCCGGCTCGCCGGGGCGGCCTCCTCCGGCTGCTGCAGGTGATCGCGCGGCGCCGGCGTTCATTGACCCGGGTGGTGCTTTGCCATTGTCGCTCGTCTGCGCCGAGCCGGCGCCCGGCCGAGGCGCCGCCTGCGCCGGTCCCCGCTGTGGATGGCCTGCTGCCGTCGCTTGTGCGTGCGGCACAGGCGTAGCTACGCGACCTTCGTTGGAACCACGCTTTCCGAACACGCAACTAACCTCCAATTTACCTCGCGCCCAATGGCGCTAAGGGGACAACTTGTTCAGGCTTTCCGATTCAGCAGCTTCTGAATCAGCGGCTGGAACATTCCGATTTGGGCCTTCTTGATTTCGGACCTGCCTACGAGCAACTGTGCGATACGTCGGAATGCTTCACCCGTGCGGTGATTGGATGAGTATTCGGCGATCATCTGACCATTGTTGGCGGCTGTGCCGAATACCTGCGGTTCGAAGGGGATCACGGCGACGGGCGCGGTTTCGAGGGTCTTGGTAAAATCGTCTGTGCTTATTTCCGGGCGCTTGGGCACGCCGACCTGGTTGAGGCAGTAATGCGGCCGGCGATCATTCGGTCTCGACACCTTCAGGAGATCCAGCAGGTTCTTGACGTTGCGCAGGTTGGCAAGGTCAGGACCGGAGACGACCAGAATGTCGTCAGCTGCAATCAAGGCGCGCTTGGTCCAACCGGTCCATTGGTGCGGAACATCGAGGAAGATGCAAGGGACCGCCGCCCGCAAGGTGTCGAATATACTGTCGAAGGCGTCGGGGTTGAAATCATAAACGCGATCGAGCGTTGCCGGCGCAGCCAGCAGGCTCAGGTGGTCGGTGCACTTCGTTGTGAGACGATCGACGAAACCGGAGTCGATACGGTCGGGTGAAAATACGGCGTCCGCGATCCCCTGTGCCGGGTCCTGGTTGAAGTCCAGGCCGGCAGTACCAAAGCCAAGATCGAGATCGGCAATAACGGTGCCGAGTTTCAAGTCCTGTGCGGTCGACCAGGCGACGTTGTGAGCGATGGTTGATGCCCCGACGCCGCCTTTGGCCCCGACGATCGCGATGACGCGCCCGACTGGTTTGGCACTGGGTGACGAGAATAGGCCGCACACCAGGCGCACAACGTCCATCGCACCGACAGGAGCGATCACGTACTCGCTGATGCCGCGACGCAACAACTCGCGATACAATATGACGTCGTTCAGGCCGCCAATCACCAGCACTTTGGTGTCGGCATCGCAGACCTCGGCGAGGGAATCGAGCCCGCTGAGGAGATCTCGACTGTCGCGTTGGGTCTCGATAATGATGACATTCGAGGTGGCCGTGGTCTGAAAGACTTCAAGCGCCGCAGCGATCCCACCCATCTGGATGTTGACGTGCGTCTTGGCCAGCCGGCGATCTTCGCTGGCGCCTTGAATTGCCGCTGCGGTTTCGACGGTTTCGCAGAAGGCCTGGATCGATATGCGCGGCGCCGGCGCGATGTGTTCATCGGCGGCAGATGCGTGAGGGCTGCTATGTTGCATGGTGTTGCTGGGTAATGTCATTTGACAACGTCGCTGATCTTGCCTTTGTCGGCATCTGGATATATCGTCGCCGTAGGCTCGCCTTTGCGATACTTTTCAAGTACCGTCGAGCGGTGTGCCGTGTAGGCCGGCGCCTCGCCACGTGGCTGTACGAGGTCCGAAGGGTTGTCGACCATGGCGGCGAGATTGCGTTGCTGGGCACAGCCGAGATTCCAGTATTCGCGGTTTTCAAAGTAGTCGTTGCCCCAACTCGGGCCGATGTCTTCAGGCCAAAGGCCACATGGTCCGGCGTCAGCCTTGATTTTCGGGTAGTGTAGACGAACCGTAGCCAGGGTTCCGGGGTTGACGGGGCGGTGCGATCGCTGTGTGACGGCTCTGGGTGGCACACCTGCCGCCGTCAAGATGGAGCGCACTTCCCGTGCCGCCACCGCGGCAGCAGAAGCATTGCCGGTTCCCTCGGGCAGGTCGAGCAGGATCCCGCCGGTGGCTTCTTGTCGCCATTCATTGGCGAAGGCAATAACGTCTGCGCGCTGCGCGTTGGTCAATGACCCGCGTTTTTCTCCTATGAAGAGCTCAACGGTATTTGGCCCTTCTTTGACGACGATGGGATGTCTTTGCCGGTAATCCGTCGGCGTGCTGCCTGTTAATTCCCGCGTCGTATTGCAGCCCGCGACCATCGCGGCGCAACCGACAATCGCCGCAAGCCCGGCCATATGAGCGCCTCGCAGCTTTGCAACTTTGAAGAAGGTCGAGTTCATCCATCGTCTCCGTTAGGCGACCGCCGATATTGAAGGAACCTGGAATTTTTCCGTGTTAGTCGAGGATGAAGCCGTAACTTCCCGAATAAGAGAGCCTGGCGTCGGGCTTGCGCGCGACACCGTAGATGCGGTTAAGTCGTCCAAGCAATGAAGACGCCGGATCGCTCGCATCGGCAAATCCATCATCGGGACGAGACAGGTTGTTTCGCGCCGTTGCTCGGACGACGTAGGGGGTAACGATTATGGCCAGCTCGGTTTGATGATTGACGTAGTCGCGGCTTTTGAACAGCGTGCCGAGGATCGGAACCTGCATCAATGCCGGGATGCCGTTGATCTGTTGCTTGGTTTGCTCCTGAATGAGACCTGCCAGGCCGATGGAGCCGCCAGATGGAATTTCGAGCGTACTATCCGCACGCCGGAGGCGTATGGAAGGGATACTGCCCCCCGTTGAGATGGGCAGGGAATTCTCGGTCGAGAGTTCAGAGACTTCGGACATGACCTTGAGGCTGATGCGCCCATCCGCCAGCACGACCGGCGTGAAGTTGAGGCCGACGCCGAATTTCTTGAACTGGACTGTCGTGGTGCAGATGTTTTGTTGACAGGAACTGCCGCCGGGAACCGGGAATTCGCCGCCGACCAGAAAACTCGCGGACTCTCCGGAGATTGCGGTCAGAGTCGGTTCTGCCAGCGTGCGGACGACGCCCGCGCGTTCCATGGCACGCAACGTAGCATTGACGTTGTTGGTCACACCCTTGAAGAATGTATCGCTCACAGTTTGATTGAAGGCAGTAAATGGGGTGTCTGTATTGAATTGGAGGACTGATGCACCGCCGCCGATGCTGCCGTTGAGATTGATCCCGAGCTGCTTGATCACGTCGCGCTGCATTTCCGCGACCGTCACCTTCAGCATGACCTGTTCTCGCCCATGCACGCTGATGTTGTTGACGACTTTCTTGCTGTCTTCGACAAGACGCGACGCGATGTCGAATGCGACTTGCGCATCCATCGGACTTGTGACGTGACCCGTGAGCACGACCCCATCTCCCAGGCCTTCAACTTGGATATTGGCGTTGGGCAGGGTCTGCTTGAGGGCCGCACGTATGCCATTGAGGTTGCGCGTGACAGCGATGTCGAGGCCCCCGATCTGGTTGCCATCGGCATCGAAGAAGTAGACGTTGGTCTGACCCACCTTGACCCCGATGATATAGGCGCGTCGGGCCGAACGCATGACAGCATTGGCAGTCAGGGGGTCGGCCACCAACACTTCTTTGACGTCGCGGGGCAATTCGATGACGACGGACTTGCCCAAGCCGAGCGGCACAAAGCGCGAGCTGCCGTCGCTGCTGACGAGACGGATGACCGGCGCTGTGGCGTCGGTGGCCAGCAGGCGAGTCGGTACGGTGAGCCATGGCGCAGTGATTGCGGCGGCAAGCAATGCGGCTCGGGTCAGTGTCAGGTGCACCATTGTCGTTCCCCTCATCGTGCGCTTATTTCACAGTCGCTATGGTGTTGATTCCATACCGGACCATCTCGATGCTGCGGCGCGTGTCCTGCTGGTCGTCGCCGGCAACGTCTTTGGCTTCAAAATCGGTGACGCTGCGAAGCGCCAGGGCGAGCTGCCCCATGAGTTTGGCCCGCAAAAGCGTTTCAGCCTGTTGGGGCGTGACCTCAATCGTTGCGGTTCGGCCGACGACCACGCGCTGGCCGCTCTTTTCCTCGATCGTCTGGTCGATGGCCATAACCCGCAGGTTGGATAGGATAGTCGTGCTGGTTTGCACCTCGACGGCGCTGCTCCCCGATTGGGAGCTGCTGGGCGTTGCGGATTCCCGCCGCTCCCGACGCGTCAGAATGATGTCGACGTGATCGTTCGGCAGGATGAATCCCCCTACACCCGACTCCGGAGAGACTTCCATCGCGATCGCGCGCATGCCCTGTGGCAGAATGGCGGCCAGGTAACCCGAACCCTGGGCTCTGATCAGGCGGGCTTCGCGAATCGGTTCACCGGTGGCAAAGGCCTGACGGGTTATTGATCCAGCCAGTTGTTCAATGGCGTCGGGCCGATCGGTCTTGCGAATGAATTGGGAGCTCGCTGCCGCCGTGGGCCACATCTGCCATTTTAGATCCGGCGCCGATATTAACGACCCAAGGTTGATATCGGTACTGGCGACGAGTACATCGACCGTTTCGAGCTGGACCACAGGGACGGGCGTCTGTTCAACGACGGGCGCGGGGTCTGATCCGCTCACGAGCCAAGCCGCCATGCCGCCGGCAAGGATGGCGACAACAAGAACAAGAATTCGTGCAGGTTTCATAACGCATCACTTTCCGCAGACACTTCTGCGTCACTCGACTTCACTGATGACAATCCAACGACACGACCGGTAGGTGACCGGGCAAACGCAATATCAGCAGGAAATGGTCAAAGCATGGTTAATGAGGCGTATCCAAATCGAGTTAATCAAAGGTCACCGGCAAATCAGCTGCGTGACCGGGCACATAATCACGGGTAACCGGACTTGAGCCCGTTGGAAAATAAACAAAGGGTTAATTCGCCGTGTGGAAAGGATGAATTTTCCCACCGCGAAATCACATGGAAACCGCTTTCATCCAGATGGTCTCCGGATAGATAAAGAGTGCACCGGCCGCAAGCGCGACCCCATAGGGAATGCGGGATTTCTTGTCGTGCAGGCGTTTTGCCCATTCCTGGTCTTGCAGCCAGGAAGGAAGGGGAAACCCGCGTAATAGAAGAAGCAAGATGGTCAAAGCGCCGCCGAACAAGGATGCAATCAGGAGATAATCCAGTAGGTGGGAAAAGCCGAACCAAAGCGCGGTTGCGGCCGCGAGTTTGGCATCGCCGCCGCCCACCCATCCCCTGGTGAAACAGATGAAAAAGGCGATGAGAACGATGACGCCAGCGGATGCATGCATGAGGATTTCCATCCAGCTCATGCCATTGAGAAAAGCCAAGGCAAAGAAACCGCCCGCGAGAATCAAGGAAAACCGATTCGATATCGTCATGGTGAGAATATCGCTGGATGCAGCGAATGCCATGATGGTTGGAAAGAGCAACAATGTTATTGAGTGTGCAAACATGATTTGCTCCAACCAAAGGAATGTCCCGTGTGCCATGGTTGCAATGAAGCCGTGGCGCGGAACACGTTGCGAATCAGATAGCGGCCCTGTGATCGATGCCGAGGCCAGAGGCTGCGCCTGGTGTCAATGGGTGGGTCCCGCGGGGTCATGTGGAATACCGAGCTATTGCAATGTATCGCGCCCTCATGAAGGCAGGGTAATATAGAAGAGATAATTTGAATGATTTCGATATCGTTTTGTGAAGAAACGGCTCCTTGCAAAATTGTGTGTTGGGTTTTCACGGCATCTTAAGGGCAAAGCCCGATACAGGAAAATGCCCAAAAGGGTTTCCTCGGTTCGGTCGGTAAAACATGTTAGAGTCTTTCCTGGCAGTCGTTACAAATGTCGGTATGGACGTCTTGCAGACCGCGGCAATTCTGCTCCCGATCGGCGCAGTTTTCACGGTGTTGACGCATTTCTGGGCCTGCAATCCCGGTCGCCCATGGTGGCGTAAACGTGGCCTGGCAACGGATCTGTGCTACACGTTCATTGTCCCCTTGCTCATTCGATATGTTCGTATTGCGTTGATTGTCGTCGGGGCAGTCGTGCTATTCGGTATCACGACGTCTGATGAAATTCAGGCATTCTATGAAAACGGGCACGGGCCGTTGGCCCAAATGCCTCTATGGTTGCAAGCGGCAGTGTACCTTGTTGGCGCGGATATTTGGCTGTATTGGATGCATCGGGCGTTTCACGGCCCTGCAATATGGAGATACCACGCGATTCACCACTCATCCACAGACGTGGATTGGATTTCAGCGTGGCGCTTTCATCCCGTGAACATTGCACTTGGAAGTATTATGGCCGACGTCGTGCTCTTGTGGGCCGGGGTCTCGCCGAACGCGCTGGCATTGCTGGCGCCTTTCACTATCGTACATTCGGCGTTTGTTCATGCCAATCTCAATTGGACGCTTGGGCCGTTACGATATATCATCGCAGGGCCTTTATTCCACCGTTGGCACCACACTGCGGCGGATCGAGGCGGGATGAAGAATTTTGCACCGACCTTTCCGGTCCTCGATATGATTTTCGGCACCCTTTATTTGCCCGACAATGTGCTTCCCGAGAACTATGGCGTTTCGGATGAAGCGTTTCCATCCGGCTTTGGTTCGCAATTGATCTATCCTTTCAAGTCCTGATTAATTCCCAGTCACTTCCCCCCGCTTGTTTGCGCTTTCTTCACCATCTCATGTTACGTTGACGGCGTAACCGGCCCATTCGGATGCCGCCTGTCGGCGGGCCGATGCGTAAAGGTGCGGGGGAGTAAAATGGCGTTGTACTGCGTGCGTGGGGGTCGGCTAATCGGTCGCGGCCGAAACATGGTTTTCGCGTTGGGACTGATTGCGGGTTTGGCGCCGTCTGGCGCGGGTGCGGCCGGCATTGAAGTCATCATTGATGAGGCGAAGCTGGTAAAGCTGCCGGAGCGGGTTGCGACGCTCGTCATCGGCAATCCGTTGGTTGCGGATGCCTCGGTGCAGAGTGGCGGCCTCGTTGTCCTTACCGGCAAAAGCTACGGGGCAACCAACTTGATTGCACTTGATCGTTCGGGTGCGGTCCTGATGGAAATCGTGGTCGAAGTTCGCGGCCGTAGTGATGTCGTTGTGATGTACAAGGGAGGAGTGGAACGCGAGACATATAGCTGCACGCCGATTTGCCAGCGCCGGATCATGCCCGGCGACACTAAGGAATACTTTGACCTCACGCTTGTTCAGACGTTGACTCGAAGCACTGCGGCTCAAACAGGCGGTCTGCCGCAAACAAATTACCAAGGTGGTCAGGGCGGTTTTGGCTCACAGGGCGGTCAGGGTCCTCAAGGCGGTCAGGGCGCGGCTCCGCAGAGTAGTGGCAGTCGATAATCGACCTCCCCTTCTTCGTTCCTCCTTCATTATTACTTCTTCATTAGATTTTCCCTGAAATCAGGTCGGGCGCCAGCTCGAATAGCTGGCGCCGTCGTATATGGGAGCCCGCGGCCATATTTTTTCGGCAGAAATACCCCATCGTCCGGGCTATGGCCGGCTATGTGCTCACCGGTAATTTGAACCTTACGGACCAAATCTACATGCGGCCGCGGCTTTCCGCCCAGGTGACTCGTCTCCCGTAAGAATTCGTGAGCATAGCGCGTCCAGACATAAGCGCGCTGTTGTGCGTTTAAATGCGCTCAGGGAATTGGCAGCGCAGTCGTTGCCTTGATCTTTTCCATGGCGAATCGTGACGTTACGTTCTTGAGCGGCACGGTAGCTATCAGTCGCTTATAGAATGCGTCGTAGCCCTGGATATTGGGCACCACCACGCGCAACATGTAATCCACATCGCCTGCCATCCGGTAGAATTCCATGACCTCCGGCATCGCGCCCACAGTGCCGGCAAAGTGGGCGAGCCAGTCGCGCGAATGGTCGCCGGTTTCGACGGAGACGAAGACGGTGACTCCAAGCCCGATTTTGTCCTGGTCGACGAGCGCAACGCGCTTTTGAATAACGCCGTCGGCTTCGAGCCGCTGAATGCGCTTCCAGCATGGTGTGGCGGAGAGGCCCACGCGGTTGCCGATCTCGGCGACTGAGAGCGATGCGTCTTCCTGCAGAAGGCCCAGAATCTTACGGTCGGTAGCATCCATTTGTCTGGCCCGGCAACGGAAAAAAGTTTCTCAGTTTAGGGATAATCGGGAACATTTTTCGATAATCATAGCTTGATCAATCTCTATATAGAAAACAATTCTATTTCAAGAATACATTTTGTCCGCCAGAAAGGCCTCGACTTCGGTCCGCATGGGGGTCCCGGAAATTCCACCGAAACGTGTGCATTTGAGTGCTGCCGTTGCGGCTCCAAACCGCATGGCTTTCGTCGGCAGTTGGCCTTCCGCGATTGCGAGCGCAAAGGCGCCGTGGAATGCGTCGCCGGCGCCGAGCGTATCGATCGCGTTGACCGAAAACACGGGCATGCGCCGCACCGCACCCGCCTCTATCCATAAGACTTCATCCGGACCGTTGGTTACGGCCAGAAAGACGTCGATGGTGCCGGCGGCGCGTCGCAACGCCATAGGGAGTTCCGCAATGCCGGTCGTTGCACGCAGCGCTTCGGACGAAAAGATGACGTAAGTGGCCAGACGGAACAGCGGATCGTCCAAATGCGTCGCGCGGTCGGCGTCGAGCACCACCGGAATATTGCGTTCGTGCGCTGCCTTGCAGACCGGTTCGACGAATTCCGGAAAGCGGTTGTCGACGAGCAGGATTGAAATATCGCGCACCAGCGCGTCGGGGTCCGGGGGGAGCGCGCCGGCGAGCTTCTCTCCGCGCCGTGTTGCGACCATCTTCTCGCCGTTGCGATCGATGAAGATGCCGGAAACCGAAATCGAGCCGCCTGGAACGCGCAGGCACCCGCTGGCGTCGACGCCGATGCGCGCAAGATTGTCCAGGAACCGTTGGCTCGCTTCGTCGGTGCCGACCGGACCCGCAAACCGCGACCTGCCCCCGAGATTGGCGACCGCCACGGATGAATTGGCAGCGCAGCCACCAATGGCTGCGATCATTTCTTCGGCCTGGACCTTGGTGCCCGGATCCGGAAAGCGGTCGACACGAAACAGGAAATCTTCGACCGCGATGCCGGCACATAATACGATCGGCGCGCTCGTGCGATCGCTGGTGCTATCGGAGCTCAATGCCGTCCTCCACCCATGCTCGAATGATGTGATAAGCGATCGCAACCGGATGCGGCGCCGAAAATCCGTCGGGGTGCTGGCGGCCAAGCATAAGCGCGACTTCCTCGCGCTCGAACCAGCGCGCGTCGTCAAGTTCGGTGCGATCGATGGTGATGTCGTGGGAGAGTGCCTGCGCATGGCAGCCGATCATCAGCGATGCCGGAAACGGCCATGGTTGGGAGGCGAAGTAACGCACGCGCCCACACGCTATGCCGGCTTCTTCGTGAATTTCGCGGCGCACGGCGTCTTCGATCGTCTCGCCGGGCTCGATGAAGCCGGCGAGGCATGACCACATGCCGGGCTGGAAACGGTGCGAGCGGCCGAGCAGGCACCGATTGCCCGCAACCGCGAGCATGATGGCGACCGGATCGGTGCGCGGAAAATGCTGGGTCTTGCAGCTTGCACAATCGCGCCGCCAGCCGCCTTCGACGAAGGTTGTGGCAGCTGCGCAATTGGAACAGAAGCGGTGACGCGCATGCCAGTTCAGCAGCGCCTTGCCCTCGGCCAGTGGGGCCAGGTGCTCCTCCTCGAGGAGACCGCGCACCGCGATCGAACGCAAATCCACAACCGCGAATCGTTCGTCGGCTTTGAGGGTTTCGATGGTATCGCCGTCAAGCGGAACCGCAAACCGCGCCGCCCCCTCGTGGAGGCCCAAAAAGGCGATGTCGCGCGCGATGTCTTGGCCGATATCGCTGCTGTTGGCGAGCCCTCGCGCCGCGGCCGGCGTAAACAAGGGGTCGAGCCCAGCGGCGGTCGTGCGCAGCACCACCATTTCGCCGCCGATCACGTAGGCGCGTGCGTCCGTGTTTCGTTCCAGCACAGCCAGGGCCTGGGCGTCGCCGCGCCGTGCGGCCGCGCGGTCGATGCGGCTTGCCGTGTAGCCAAGGCGCGGCTTTGGGCCAGGCTCGGGACCGAGTGACATTGGACAAACTCCAGGTGGGGAAGGCGTCTGCTTTTTTCGTAGCCCGTAATCCGGGAACGGCCTAACGGCGGCGAGGCTCGCCCCGGATTGCACGCCAGTTTGCGCTGAAGCGCAAACGCGCTCCATCCGGGTTACGGGGTACTTACTCAATCCAAATCCTTCGCCGCAGCATCGCTTTTAATTGCTCGAGGTCCTGCGGCTCGTAGGCGATAGCCGGCGCGGCCCCCCAGATCGGCTTCGGCCAGCCGGCGTCGCCTTCGCATCGGGCGATGACATGTACGTGCAGTTGCGGCACCACATTGCCCAGGGCAGCAATATTGAGTTTGTGGCAAACCGTTATCGCCTTGATGGCACGTGCCACCCGCGACAGCTCGGTCGTGAGCTGTGCCTGTTCGACCTCGTCGAGGTCGATGATGTCGCGCACGTCGTGGCGGCGCGGCACGATGAGAAGCCACGGCCAGTTGGCATCGTCGACCAGGAGCACCCGCGACAACGGCAGGTCGCCGAGCATGACGGTGTCGCGGGCGAGACCCGGATGGAGCGTCCAGGCGGATGGGGGCGGGATCATGGTCGGAGCCGGGCGTTGGTTGCGGGTCCCACGAAACACGAGGCGTGGCAAAAAGCCAAGCAAGTTTCGATGGGTTGGCCAACAGATCGTTTCCGTTTGGAGTACCGCCCTTACGGCGGCTTCGCCGCGGGCGGCTCCGCCGTAGCCGGCCCTTCCTTCAAGGTCTCACCGTGAGGTAAAAAAGCCCCGTAAGCGCGAAACTCCGAACCCTCCGCCCGGTGCTTGCAATCCCGGTGCGTTCCGTCGATATAGGGGGCGGGAGGTTGGCGGTGGACGAACCACTCGCCAACCGGGTCAGGTCCGGAAGGAAGCAGCCCTAACGAGCCCCGGTTCGGGTCGCTCGTCAGCCTCCCACTCTAGGCGCCTTGCCGGCTACGCTGATGGCCCAAGATACGCTGAGGCCAAAAATACGCTGAGGCCAAGAGATGAACGACGCCACGGCCTCGCCATATCGGGTGTTGGCGCGCAAGTACCGCCCGGCGTCCTTTGATGACCTCATCGGCCAGGACGCGATGGTGCGCACGCTTTCCAACGCGTTCGAAACCGGCCGCATCCCGCAGGCCTGGGTCCTTACCGGCGTGCGCGGCGTGGGCAAGACCACGACCGCGCGCATTCTGGCGCGCGCGCTCAATTACGAACTCCCGGATGGGTCCATCACCGGGCCGGTCATCAAGATGCCGGCGCTTGGCGTGCATTGCCAGGCCATCATGGAAAGCCGGCATATCGACGTCACAGAGATGGACGCCGCCTCCCACAATGGTGTCGACGATGTGCGCCAGATCAATGATGCGGTCCGCTATGCGCCGGTGAGCGCGCGCGCCAAGGTCTATATCCTTGACGAAGTGCACATGCTCTCGGGCGCGGCCTTCAATGCGCTACTCAAGACGCTGGAAGAGCCGCCGCCGCATGCGAAATTCATTTTCGCCACCACCGAAATCCGCAAGGTTCCGGTGACAGTCTTGTCGCGCTGCCAGCGCTTCGATCTGCGGCGAGTCGATGCCGCCGTACTCGTCAACCACTTGTCCGGGATTGCCGGCAAGGAGAGCCTCACCGCGGAACCGGAGGCGCTGGCGCTGATCGCGCGCGCCGCGGAGGGTTCGGTACGTGACGCGCTCTCGCTGTTTGACCAGGCGATTGCACATTCGGGCGCGCAGGTGGTCGCACAATCGGGCGCAAAATCCGGCGAAAAATCGGGAGCGAGTGTGCGTGCCGAAGATGTGCGGCAGATGCTGGGCCTCGCTGATCGCACCCGCACCATTGATTTGTTCGAATCCGTGATGAAGGGCGACATTGCAGGCGCACTCAAGGAGCTGCGCGACCAGTACGACACCGGCGCCGACCCGGCCGTTGCGCTGACGGACCTGGCCGAATTCACCCATTTCGTCACCCGCATGAAAGTCGTGCCGGCGGTGGCCGAGGATGTGTCGCTCGCCGAAGTCGAGCGCACGCGCGGCCGCGCTTT